>Ga0153956_1000030_pt1 | contig 208222 bp, 196 predicted proteins | sample TSFL040MetaG_FD_104704 | JGI IMG/M metagenome (GOLD analysis project Ga0153956, IMG submission 104704) | Attine ant fungus gardens microbial communities from Florida, USA - TSFL040 MetaG | ecosystem: Host-associated > Fungi > Mycelium > Unclassified | place: USA: Florida, Wekiwa Springs... | reverse complement strand
GTGGGCGGCAGGAGCGGACCGGCAGTCCCGCCGACATGAGGCGGGCAGCACCCGAAGGGGCGCAATGAAATGGAGAACCCCGGAGCAAAGCGGAGCGGGTTGCGGCCCGCCGCGGCGGGACTACAGGGTAGCGACGCCCACCTCGCCCCCTCCCCACGGCCGGATCACAGACTCATCGCGCGGGCTCCCCGCGTGATGGCCGCATGCCGACGCACAGCGGCGGCGATCTTACCAGGTACCGTGACGGCGAAGCCGGCGAGACGCGCGAGCGGCTCACAGGGACAACAAATCAATAGAGCCAATGGTAATGCCGCGAGAGCCGATTGCCCGTTTCGCAGCACACCGTTTGGATCGTACCTGCGCCGCAACCCGTGCAGAATGACGACCTTGTCCCAGAATATACGCTCGACATCGACGATTGCGAGGTTTGGAACCTCCAGATCGAGGTCCGGCGCCTTGGCCAAGTCCGAAATTTGCCTGTATATTTCGGACAACATCGACGCAGTTCGAAGCGGTCCCTGTCTGATCGAGCGGTCGACAAGGCCGCTCGATCAAACCCTCTAGGATGCTCCTTGCCGTGCCTTTGCGCGGTGGCCTTTCGCCGCCAGCAGCCGCCGGCGCTCGGCAAGGGAGACCCCGTTTCCGAGAAGAGGCGTCGCTTCGGGACGGCGCTTCGGTTCGACCGATGCGACCGGCCTCGCCGGCACAATATTAGCCTTGAGCGCATCAAGATGATCCGACCACCACTGGGCCATCCTGACGCGCTCTTCCCAATGGGCACCGCGATGATAGGCCGCGCGAACACTGTTCTTCTCGCCATGGGCGAGCGACCGCTCGATCGCGTCGGGGTGCCAGAGGCCACTCTCGTTAAGCAGCGTGGTCGCCAGCGCACGGAAGCCGTGCGGCGTCATTTCCTCTGGGGAGAAGCCCATGCGACGAAGGGCTTGATTCATGGTAATCTCGGACATGCATCGCCTGGGCGATCGCACGGACGGGAAGAGATAGAGGTCGCTCCGACGGATCGACCAGAGGAAGCCCAGGATGTCCAGCGACTGGCGCGAGAGCGGCACGGTGTGCGGCAGCTTCATCTTCATCCGATGACCCGGGATCCGCCAAACCGCATTATCCCAGTCGATCTCCTGCCACTCCGCCTTCCGAAGCTCACCCGGCCGCACATAGACATGGGGGGCCAGTTGCAGTGCGATGGTGGTTTCAGCTTGGCCCGTGCAACGATCGATCGCGCGCAGCAGTTCGCCGACGCGCGCCGGGTCGGTGATCGCCGAGAGATGCCGGACCTTGGGCGTCAGCAGGGCGCCACGCAGCATGTCCGCCGGATTGGTGGTCGCGCGCGCCGTCACCACGGCATAGCGACAAACCCGTGAAGCGAAGGAGCGCACGCGACCCGCTGTCTCGCGATGCCCCCGCCCCTCGATGCGCCGGAGCGCCTCGAGCAGCTGCATGGGTTGCAGTTCGTCGATCTGGATGCTCCCGATGTCGCGATCGACGAGGTCGAGAAACCAGCGCAGCTTGGAGAGGGTCGGCGGACTGCGATCTTCCGCCTCCATCTTCTCGATATATTCGCGGGCAAGCTCCCGGAAGGTTGAGCCGGCACGCCGCCTCGCATCGAGGCGTGCCCGGGCCTTCTCGCTGGCAGGATCGCGCCCGACGGCGAGCATGGCTCGCGCGGAATCGCGGCGCTCGCGCGCCTCCTCGAGCGCGATAAGAGGATACTCGCCAAGAGAAATCTTCCGGTCGCGCCCGGCATGGCGATAGCGCAGCTTCCAGAGTTTTGCGCCGGTCGGCCGAACCTCAAGATAGAGTCCGGCACCATCGCAACAGGAAGGGCCGGTTTTCAGGGATCACATCGCGAACGTCATCCGACGACAAGGGCATGATGGCCTCCTTCAAGGGGAGCAAGAAGCTCCCTGGACGGATCATCCCGAGGTACAAAGTTTGAACCGGACGGGTTCAAACGCGCATGGATCACCGTGGATGCCCGACAGGCCAATATACCCGATTTCTCGGGCGTTTTCGACCTTTTGGGTGTACCGATGTGGTGATCCGTGGTGCCGCCTACAGGACTCGAACCTGTGACCCCCGCATTACGAATGCGATGCTCTACCAGCTGAGCTAAGGCGGCTCGCCGGTGCCGGGGCCTCTAGCAGCGCGTTTTGCGAAGCACAAGACGCCTCGTCGCAGCTTTACCCTATTTCAACCATGACGAGGGATGGTCATAGTCTGGCCCGTGCGACAGGTGTCGCGCGGTGGTGTGGAGTGCGCTGGATGGACGAGCTCAGAGCGGTCGGGCCAGACCCCGATCGCGAGGATCATGAAGCCGACATCGAGCCCGAGCGTCCGCCGCAGATCGGTGGCGACGAACGCCGGATGCATGTGCGCGCCTATAATTTCTGGGTCTCGCTGCTGCGCGGGCGCACCTATCCGTCGATCCGGGATCTCGATCCGCGGGATGCCGGCGATTTCGGCCCGCATTCGGTGCTGCTCGATTTCAGCGGCGGCGCGGAGAATCCCGCCATCGCCTATCTGGGCGACACGCTGCGCCTCGAATGCGGGGTGGCGGACGAGATCCGGTCGATCGAGGATGTGCCGAGCCGCTCGCTGCTCAGCCGGCTGACCGATCATTATCTCCAGATCCTCGCCAACCGCGCGCCGATCGGCTTCGAGGCGGAGTTCGTCAGCCAGCGCGGCCACAACACCCTCTATCGCGGCATCCTGATGCCCTTCTCCACCGACGACGAGACGGTGGACCACGTCTATGGCGTCATCAACTGGAAGGAGCTGGCCGAGGCCGACATCGCCGCCGAGCTGGTGCTCGAAATGGGGCAGGCGCTGGAGCCGGTCGACGCCCCGCTGTGGGCGGACGGGCCGGGCAGCGGGCTCGACGATTCGCCGCTGCGGCTGACGCTCGGCGGGGAAGAGGGCGAGCCCGACATCGTCCTGCCCGGCCACAATGCCGCGCTGGCGGATCATCTCGCCGCCGCGCGCGAACAGGCCGAGCGCGCGCAGGGCGCCCGGCTGTCGAGCCGCGCCGCGCTCTATCGCGCGCTGGGCCTCGCTTATGATTTCGCGCTGCTCTCCGAGGTGCGGCCGGACGAATATGCCGAGCTGCTCGACGATTCGGGCATCAAGGCGCAGGCGCGCGCGCCGATGACGGCGGTCATCAAGCTCATCTTCGGCATGGGCGTCGACAAGGCGCGCGCGACCGAATTCGCCGCCGCGCTTTCCCATGCCCGCCGCATCGGCCTCGGCGCGGGGGCGCTCGCCAGCCATATCGACATGCAGCCGGGCGGCCTGAAGGCGATGGTCGCGGCCGAGCGCGTCGCGCGCAAGCCCGCCTCCGCCCCGCCCAGCCATGCCGAGATCGCCCGCGCGGCGCTGCGCAAGGTGGAGCCGCAGGCGATGCTCGACCTGCCGTCCGATCCGGGCGAGTTCGTGTTGCTGCTCGCGCGGCGGGAGGAGAATGGCCGCCTCGCCGTCATCGCGCCGGTGCCCGAGGAAGCGACTCTGGTCGATCGCGCGATCCGCAAGATCACGCGCTGACAGCGACAGCCAAACGCAACAATGATCCGCTAGAACAGCCCTTGCCAAGGGCGGCGTTGCTCAGCGCCATGCGGGGTTGAGAAGCGCCGCTGACGGGCGCATAGCGACCCCGAAACCAGCCCCGATCAACGGGCATACCGCGCAAGGAGCGGAGCGAAAATGACGGCATCTGTGGCGAGCGAAACGGCTTCCGGCAAACAGGCGGAGGACGCGAACGCGTTCGCCGCGGAAATCGCGGCGATCCTGACGGCAGACGCGCTTCCCGGCGAAACCGACGGCTTCAGCGAAGAGGATGGCGGGGCCGCCGCGGCCTTCGTCGCGCAGACGGCGTCCCGCCGTGCGGCCGGCCAGCCCAGCGTGGCGCTCGAATCGATCGGCGGCGAAGGCGGCCGTCGCCTGATGCGGCTGGTGATCGTCAATGACGACATGCCCTTCCTGGTCGACTCGGTGGCCGCCGCGGTGGCCGCGCGGGGCCTCGCCGTCCACCGCCTGCTCCACCCGATCGTGGCGGTGCGCCGCGATGCCGAGGGGCGCCTCACCGGCCTGCTCCCCGCCCGCACCGAGGGCGAGCGCCGCGAGTCCATCATCTATCTCGAGATCGAGCGCGCCGACGCCAAGGATCGCCGCGCCATCGTCGACGAGCTGGAGGACGTGCTCTCGCATGTCCGCGCCGCGGTCGAGGACTGGCCGATGCTCCAGCACGCCCTGCGCGAAGGCGCCGACCGCCTGCCCGACGGCGAGGGCGCGGCGCTGCTGCGCTGGTTCCTCGACGGCAACATGACGCTGCTCGGCTATCGCCGCGAAGCCGCTGACGGCACGCTGGCCGACGCGATCGGCATCCCCCGCTCGGATGCCACCGCCGTGTGGGGCGACGCCGCCCGCGCCGCCGCCATCGCCTGGTTCGAGGCGGGCAACGAGGCGCCGCTGCTGCTCAAGGCCGATCGCGTCGCGACCGTCCACCGCCGCCTGCCGCTCGACATGGTGGTGCTGCCGCACCGCGACGGGCCGCGCGTCACCGGCCTCGACATCCATCTCGGCCTGTGGACGTCGAATGCGCTCGCCACGCGCCCCGATCGCGTGCCGCTGCTGCGCCGCCGCCTTTCCGATCTGGAGGAGGCGCTGGGCTTCGATCCGGCCAGCCATGCCGGCAAGGCGCTGCGCCACGTTCTCTACGAGCTGCCGCACGACCTCATCATCGCCTTCCCGCCGCGCGCGCTGAAGCAGGTGGCGCTCACCGCCATGTCGCTCGCCGACCGGCCGCGCCCGAAGCTGATCCTGATCGACGACGTGCTGCGCCGCCATCTCTTCGCCTTCGTCTGGCTGCCGCGCGAGGAGCTGACCACCAGCCGCCGCGAGGCGCTTGGCCGGATGATCGCGGAGGCCGCCTCGGGCCGTCTCGTCAACTGGGCGATCGACCTCGGCGACGGCGACATGGCGCTGCTGCGCTACACCATCGCGCTGCCGGCGGGCGCCACCCTGCCCGATGCCGAGCCGCTCGATCGCCGTCTGGAGCAGATGGTGCGCGGCTGGGCTCCGGCCGTCGAGGGCGCGCTGACCGAGCGTGTCGGCGCCAGCCGCGCCGCCCGTCTCGCGCTCGGCTATGCCGGGGCCTTCCCGGCCGGCTATCGCGGCCGCTCGGATGCCGCCGAGGCCGCCGACGACATCATCCGCCTGTCCGGCCTGGGCAGCGACGCCGATCGCGCCGCCCGCCTCTTCGCCCGCGCCGGCGAGGATGAGGGCCGCCTCCACCTCAAGATCTATCGCACGGGCGGGCTGGTGCCGCTGTCCGACGTGGTGCCGGTGCTGGAGAATTTCGGCTTCGTCGTGCTGGAGGAGATGCCGACCGCGCTCGACGGCGGCAAGCTCGGCCATATCCACGAATTCCTGCTCCAGGCGCCCGAGGGATCGGCCGACACGCTGATGGCCCGCGCCGCCGTCGCCGAGCAGGCGATCGCGCAGGTGCTCGAAGGCCGCGCCGAGAATGACGGCTTCAACAAGCTGCTGGTCGGCATCGGGCTGGAGCCGCGCGCCGTCGTGCTGCTGCGCGCCTGGTTCCGCTATCTGCGCCAGACCGGCCTCAACTACGGCCTCATCACCGTCGCCGACGCGATGGCCCGCGCGCCGCAGGTGACGCGCGGCTTCGTCGAGCTGTTCGACGCCCGCCACGATCCGAAGCACGCTTCCGAGAAGAAGGCCAGGGAAGCGCTCGCCGCGATCGACGAGGGCCTTGTCGCCGTCGCCGCGATCGACGACGATCGCATCCTGCGCCGGATGCGCGGGCTGATCGAATCGATCCTGCGTACCAACGCCTTCGCGCCCGCCGCCGAGGAGGCGCTCGCCTTCAAGCTCGACAGCGCGACCGTGCCGGACCTGCCCGCGCCGCGCCCGTGGCGCGAGATCTGGGTCTATTCGCCGCGCGTCGAGGGCATCCATCTGCGCGGCGGCCCGATCGCGCGCGGCGGCCTGCGCTGGTCCGATCGCCGCGACGACTTCCGCACCGAAATCCTCGGCCTGATGAAGGCGCAGGTGGTGAAGAACGCCGTCATCGTGCCGACCGGCGCGAAGGGCGGCTTCTATCCCAAGCAGCTCCCCTCCCCCGCCGACCGCAAGGCCTGGCTGGCCGAGGGCACGGAGAGCTACCGCATCTTCATCCGCTCGCTGCTGTCGGTCACCGACAACATCGTGGCGGACGCGGTGGTCCATCCCGAGCATGTCCGCATCCGCGACGGGCAGGATCCCTATTTCGTCGTCGCCGCCGACAAGGGCACGGCCACCTTCTCGGACATCGCCAACGCGATCGCCGTCGAGCACGGCTTCTGGCTGGGCGATGCGTTCGCGTCCGGTGGCAGCCACGGCTACGACCACAAGGCGATGGGCATCACCGCCAAGGGCGCGTGGGTGTCGGTGACGCGGCACTTCGCCGAAATGGGCGTGGACGTGCAGTCCGATCCGATCGTGACGGCGGGCTGCGGCGACATGTCGGGCGACGTGTTCGGCAACGGCATGTTGCTGTCGAAGACGATCAAGCTCGTCGCCGCCTTCGATCACCGCCATATCTTCCTCGATCCGAACCCCGATCTGGCCAAGAGCTGGGCCGAGCGCGCGCGCCTGTTCGCGCTCCCGGCATCGAGCTGGGCGGATTATGAGGCGAAGCTGATCTCGGCCGGCGGCGGCGTCTTCCCGCGCAGCCAGAAGGCGATCCCGGTCTCCGCCGAGGCGGCCGCCGCGCTCGGCATCGAGCCCGGCACCTATGATCCCACCACGCTGATCCAGTCGATCCTCAAGGCGCCGGTGGACCTGATGTGGTTCGGCGGCATCGGCACCTACATCAAGGCCTCGACCCAGAGCCACAGCGATGCGGGCGATCCGGCCAACGACGCCAACCGCGTCGACGCCAACCAGCTCCGCTGCAAGGTGATCGGCGAGGGCGCGAACCTCTCGACCACGCAGGCCGGCCGCATCGAGTTCGGCCTGCTCGGCGGGCGTTCGAACACCGACTTCATCGACAATTCGGCGGGCGTCGACTGCTCGGACAACGAGGTCAACATCAAGATCGCGCTCAACGCCGAGATGGCGGAAGGGCGGCTCTCCTTCGAGGATCGCAACGCCTTCCTCGCCAGCATGACCGACGACGTCGCGGCCATCGTGCTGGAGGACAATCGCCTCCAGACGCTGTCGCTCTCCTCGGCCGAGCGTGGCGGGCCGGCGGCGCTGCCGGCGCAGGTCGGCGTGATCGTCGATCTCGAATCCACCGGCCGCCTCGACCGCAAGGTGGAGGGGCTGAAGGGCAATGACGAGCTCGCCCGCCGCGCGCAGGACGGCCATGGCCTCACCCGCCCCGAGCTGGCCGTGATCCTCAGCCACGCCAAGCTGACGCTCCAGGCCGCGATCGAAGCCTCGCCGATCACGAGCGACCCGACGCTCTCGCCGATCCTGCACCGCGCCTTCCCGGCCCCGATGCAGGCCCGCTTCGGCGACGCGATCGACCGCCACCGCCTGCGCGGCGAGATCATCGCCACCAAGGTCGCCAACGGCGTGGTCAATCGCCTCGGCCTCGTCGCCCCGTTCGAGCTGTCGGAGGAGGAAGGCGTCGGCCTCGCCCGCGTCGCCGGCGCCTATCTCGCCTGCGACACGATCTTCGGCCTGACCCGGCTCTTCGCCGATATCGAGGCCGAGCCGATGCCCGAGACGGGCCGCCTCGAGCTGCTCGACGTCGCGGCGCGGATGATCCGCCTGCACATCGCGGACCTGCTGCGCGTCGCCAACCCGCAGGCGCTGCCCGGCGAGATGGCCGCCGCGCTGGCCCCCGGCGTGGCGCGGCTCGACAAGGAGGTCGACCGGCTGGTCAAGGCCGAGGTGCGCGGCGCCACCGCCCAGATCAGCAACCGGCTCGTGGAGACGGGTGCCAGCCCCGCGCTGGCCGAGCGTGTCGCCCGCCTTTACGAGCTGGACGGCGCGATCGCGACCGCCTCGCTCGCCGCGCGTCAGGGCTGGAGCGAGATCGACGTGGTGGCCGCCTATGTCCGCCTCGGCGAGGCGCTCGGGCTCGATTGGGCCAAGGCGGCCGCCCAGCGCGCCGCGCCGACCGATCCGTGGGAGCGCCTGCTGACCGCCGGCCTCGCCCGCGATTTCGAGCAGCTCCGCCTCGACTTCCTGTCGCGCGCGGGGAAGGCCGGCCCGGTGGCGCTGGTCGACCAGTGGCTGGGCCAGCATCAGGTCCGCGTCGATCGCTTCGCCCGCCTCGTCCAGCGCGCCCGCACCGCCGCGAGCGTGACGCCGGCGATGCTGGCGCAGGTGGCGGCGCAGGCCCGCATCCTGCTCGCCCGCCACGTCGAGACGGGCGCGGAATAAGCGGCGCCGGAGTTCCTCCTCCGCATGTGGGGGAGGAACTCCGGGCCGTGCCTAGGCGAGGCCTTTCCGGGGAAGGTCGCCGAAGCGCCTGAACGGGACGAAGGGCATACCCAGTCGTCCGGTATGGGCCGTTTGCCGAAAGCCCGCGATGTAACGCGCCGGGATCGCCGTCAGGAAGGTCACTTCCTTGGTATGGACCAGGCCATGGCAGAAGCCGATCAGATCGGCGGCCTGATAATTGCCATTGTTGAACAGGACGAAATAGGCTGGCGTCTTCAGCGCCGAGGAATGCTGGACGTTGGCGCCCAGCGTCTTGGTCCGCGTCAGCAGGCGCAGCGTGATCTCCTCATCCGGGATCGTGATCTTGTAAAAATGCTGGAGATGGGAGTACGCGCCCTCCTCCGTCATCGCCGTCGCGATCAGCCCGCCCGGCGTCTGGCCGCGCCACACCATGCCGATCTCGGCAGGGCCGCCCGCCATGTTCTGGAGAAAGGCCCGCGCTTCGTCGCCCGACATCGTCTGCGCGGGCGGTTTCGCGGTAAAGCCCCGCGTGCTCAGCACGGGGTCATGGGGCGGACGATTGTCACCTCGGTAGAAATTCATCGCTATATCCCGGCTCGGCCCCAACGGCGGGGCCATGACGCGGAACACCGTGCCGCGCCGGGATTTCGCCCGCGTTGCGATCGCACGGCATCCGGCTACAGCGGTAACGCGCGCGATACCCTCTTGACATTTTTCACCAGATAGGTTACAAGCTGCCCGTCCTTCCGCGGCCCCGATCACGTCGCGGCGGGGCAAGGTCCGGGTTGAAACCCCGGGCGGCCGGCGCGAAGTCATCCGGGTATCAGCCGAAGCGCTTCGCTCCATCATCCATGGCCAGCCTTTGCTCGCCTGCCCGTTGCAATGTTCAGGGCAAGCCTCGCAAAGGTCCGCCGAACCGGGCGTCCCAGACGCCCGCGGGTCCAGAAGAGGCCCGCAAACCGGGTGCGTGCAACAGGGACGCGCCGGCCGCTATCCTTCCACGATCCCCGTCGGCGGGAGAGCCGCGCCCGCATTTCCAACACGCGCCCGCTCGAACAGCCAGACGCGGATCGCGCTGGCGAGGTTGGCGGGTATGTCCGCCTCGATGCGTTCGGCGTCGATGCGCGCCACCAGCGCGGAGAGGGGCAGCGACAGCTCGGCCGCCGCCTCCACCAGAGCCTGCCAGAACACGGGCTCCAGGCTGATCGAGGTCGAGTGGCCGGCGATCGCGACCGAGCGCTTGACCGGACCGGCCACCCGATCCCTCCTCAATACATGTGCTGGCCGCCGTTGATCGACAGCGTCGAGCCGGTGATGAAGCCGCCATCCTCCGCGATGAGGAAGGCGACGCCGCGCGCGATCTCCGAGGCATGGCCGAGGCGGCCGACCGGGATCTTGGCGACGATCTTCTCCAGCACGTCCTCCGGCACGGCGGCGACCATGTCGGTGTCGATATAGCCCGGCGCGATGGCGTTGACCGTCACGCCGAACTTGGCGCCTTCCTGCGCCAGCGCCTTGGTGAAGCCGTGGATGCCGGACTTGGCGGCGGCATAGTTCACCTGCCCGTACTGGCCCGCCTGCCCGTTGATCGATCCGATGTTGACGATCCGGCCCCAGCCGCGCTGGCGCATCCCCGGAAAGGTCACCTTCGCCATGTTGAAGCAGCCGCCCAGATTGGTGTCGATCACCGCCTTCCACTGCTCATAGCTCTGCTTGAGAATGGTGCTGTCGCGGGTGATGCCGGCATTGTTGACGATGATGTCGACAGGGCCGAGATCGGCCTCCACCTTCTCGACGCCGGCGTGGCAGGCCTCGAAGTCCGACACGTCCCATTTGTAGGCCGGGATGCCGGTCTTCTCGGTGAAGGCCTGCGCCTTGGCGTCATCCCCCGCATAGTTCGCGGCGACCTTCACCCCCATGTCGCGCAGCGCGACGCTGATCGCCTCGCCGATCCCACGGGTTCCGCCGGTCACGATTGCTACGCGGTTCATTTGCCTCTCCCACATTCTCAGGACGTCGAAAGCCTAGGGAAGCCTCATCCAGCCTTCAAGTTCCCGCTTTATGACAATTCGCAACATGTCGATGCCGGGGCCGTCATCGTTCAGACATGGAAGATAGGCGAAGCGCTGGCCGCCCGCCCGCTCGAAGCTCTCGCGGCCGCGGATCGCCAGCTCCTCCAGCGTCTCGACGCAATCCGCCGAGAAGCCCGGCGCGACGATGGCGACGCGGGTGATGCCCTTGCCCGGCAGCGCTTCGAGCGTGGTGTCGGTGGCGGGCTCCAGCCACTTCGCCCGCCCGAAGCGGGACTGGAAGGCGAGGATCAGCTCGCGGTCGAGCGCGTCCGACAGAAGGCGCGCCGTCGTCCGGCAATGGTCGTGATAGGGATCGCCCAGCTCCTTCGTCCGCTGCGGCATCCCGTGGAAGCTCGCGACGATCGCCTGCGGCTCGAAATCGAGGCGCTCCAGCGAGGCGCGCACCGACGCCGCCAGCGCACCGATATAAGCGGGATCGTCATGATAAGGCGGCAGCGTGCGGATCGCCGGCTGCCAGCGCATCGCGGCCAGCGCCTCGAACGCCTTGTCGTTGGCGGTGGCCGTCGTCGCCGCGCAATATTGCGGGTAGAGCGGCGCGATCAGGATGCGCTCGCAGCCTTGGTCCTTGAGCGCCGCCAGCCGATCCGCGATGGCCGGGTTGCCGTAGCGCATCGCATGATCGACGATCACCTGCGGCCCGAACGCATCCCTGAGCGCCGCCGCCTGGAGCCGCGTGATCGCGGCGAGCGGCGAGCCGTCCTCGCGCCACACCTGGGCGTAGGCATGGGCGGATTTCCTCGGGCGGGTGCGCAGGATGATGCCGTGCAGGATCGGCTGCCACAGCACCGCCGGGATCTCCACCACACGTTTGTCGGAGAGGAACTCGGCGAGATAGCGGCGCACCGCGCCCGGCTCGGCCGCGTCCGGCGTGCCGAGGTTGACGAGCAGCACGCCGATGCGGCGGGGCTCGATGGAGGGGACGGCCATGGTCATGCGGCGGCACTCAGCGGAAGCGTGCGGGATCGGCGGCCGGTGGCGGCTGCCAGCGCGTTGGCGATGGCCGGCGCGACCGGCGGCACGGCGAGGCCCGAGACGCCGCCCGGCGCGGCGGTGGAGGCCACGATGTCGATTTGGAGGCTGGGCGTCTCCGCGAGCCTCGGCAGACCGAGCGCGGCCAGACGGCGCTGGTCGGGCAACCCGCGCGTAACGGTGATCGGATCGCCGATCGCGGCGGGCAGCGCGAAGAGCAGGCCGCCTTCGATCTGCTGGCGGACGAGGGCGGGGTTCACCACCCGGCCGCAATCGACGCTGGCGGTGAGCCGGGTCACCGCGATCCGCCCGTCCGCGCCGACATGCGCCTCCGCCATCACCGCGATGAAACTGCCATAGCCCGCGAAGCAGGCGAGGCCCTGCCCCGTCCCCTTGCCGCCGCCCTCCCAGCCGCCGAGCGTCGCGGCGGTCGAGAGGCAGTGGGCGAGGCGCGGATTGGCGCCGAGCAGGGTGATGCGGAAGGACAGCGGGTCCGCCCCGGCCTTGAGCGCCAGCTCGTCGACGAAGCTCTCGGCGAAGAAGGTGGTGACGCCCGCCGCCTCGCCGCGCAGCACGCCGGTCGGCAGGCCGATGTCGGCGGGATGATGGTCGATCGCGAAGGCCGGGATGGCATAGCCGGGCAGCATCCCGTCGACCGCCGCCGGCTCGCCGCCATGCCCGATGGGGAGCGAGGGAGTGAGCCCCGCCACCATGTCGCGGATCGTCGCCGGGGTCGCGACCTGGGCGCGCCACGCGGCGATCGTGCCGCCCGGCCCCAGCGCCGCCGACAGCCGCGCGCGGGCGGGCGGGCGGAAGCGATCGTGCAGGCACTCCTCGACGCGCGACCACATCAGTTGCACCGGCCGCCCGAGCTTCTGCGCGAGGATCGCCGCCTGCTCGGCCGGGCGCGTGTCGAAGCCCGCGCCGAAGCCGCCGCCCAGCGGCATCGGATAGAGCATCACGTCGCCCTCCGCGATGCCGATCGCCCGCGCGGCGGCGGCGCGGGCGGCGGCGGGGGCCTGCGTGCCGACCCACAGCTCCAGCCGGCCGTCGGCGAACCGCGCGGTGGCGGCGGGCGTCTCCAGCGCGGCATGGGCGGCGAGGCCGGCGCTATAGTCGGCATGGATCGCCTGATCCCCGAGCAGCCGGTCCGGTGTGCCGTGGGAGAGGATCGGGTCGCCGTCCGCCGCCAGCGCCTTGGCCAGCGCGGCGTCGATCGAGGCGGTGTCGGGGAGCCCGCCCTGCGTCTCGAAGCGCGGGGCGAGCCTGTCGAGCGCGCGGTTGGCCGCCCACCCATTGTCGCCCACCGTCGCCACCCAGCCGGGATTGTCGAGGATCGCGATCAGGTCCGGCACCGCCCGCGCCGCCTCCCTGTCGAGATGGACGAGGCGGCTGCGGCCCGGAGGCGCCTGCCGGATCGCGGCGAACACCATGCCGGGCAGGCGCACGTCGGCGGCGAAGCGCATCGAACCGTCGATCTTGGCGGGCACGTCGAGCCGGGGGAGAGGCTGGCCGGCGAGCCCGCCCGCTCCGGGCGCGCGCAGCGGCGGGGTCCGCGGCGGGGTGAGCGAGGCGGCCTCTGCGGCCAGCTCGGCGAAGCGCAGCCGGTCGTTGCCGCGCACTACGAAGCCACCCTCAGTGTCGCAGGCGCGCCAGTCCGCATCCCAGCGCTTCGCCGCCGCCATGCAGAGCAGCGCCCGCGCCACCGCCCCCGCCTCGCGCATCGGCTGCTCGAAGGCGCGCACCGAGGTCGAGAAGCCGGTCAGCATCGCGCCATGATCGGCCGCCCAGCGATCCGCCAGCCTGACGCCCACCTTGCGGAGCGGCACCGCCACCACGTCCGCCGCCAGCTCTTCCACCGCGAGGCGGTTGGCATAGAGCGGCCCGATCGGCGCGGGCTCCACCGCCACCGTCCGCCAGTCGCAGCCCAGCTCGTCCGCGAGCATCTGGGGGAGCGCCGTCCATACGCCCTGCCCCATCTCGGCCTGCGGCACGATCATGGTGACATGCCCGTCCACGCCGATCTTGAGGAACGGCCCCATCACCGTCTCGCCCGGCGCCGCCGCCGGACGCGCGCCATAGCGGCGCGGCCAGGCCGCCCACGCCACGATGAGGCCGACGCCGGCGCCCCCGCCGATCAGAAGCTGCCGTCGCGAAATCCCAGCCGTCATGTCCGCCTGATAGGGCGCGGCCACGCGAACCGGAAGGTCTTTCCGCTGAGGCCCCGCCCCTCTAAAGGATGGGGCTCATAGCCCGAGGATCGCCGATTTGCCTCCTGTCGACCCCAACGCCTTCACGCACTGGACATCGCTCGGCCTGTCGCCGATCGCGCTGCAACTGGGTCCGGTCGCGGTCCGCTGGTATTCGCTGGCCTATATCACCGGCATCCTCGCCGGCTGGTGGTATCTGCTGAAGCTGCTCGACCAGCCGGGCGCGCCGATGGCGCGGCGCCATGCCGACGATTTCGTGTTCGACGCGACGCTGGGCGTGCTGCTCGGCGGGCGGATCGGCTATGTGCTGTTCTACCGGCCGGATTATTATCTCCAGCACCCGGTGGAGATCTTCAAGCTGTGGGAGGGCGGCATGTCCTTCCATGGCGGGGCGGCGGGCGTGCTGATCGCCATCCTCTTCTATTGCCGCCGCAAGGGGCTGAGCTGGCTGCGCGTCACCGATTATATCGCCTGCGTCGCGCCGATCGGGCTGTTCTTCGGGCGGCTGGCGAACTTCGTGAACGGCGAGCTGTGGGGCAAGCCCTCCACCGTGCCCTGGGCGATCGTCTTCCCCGGCGCGGGCGACGTGCCGCGCCACCCGAGCGAGCTGTACGAGGCGGGGCTCGAAGGCCTCGTCCTGTTCGCGATCCTGAGCCTGCTCTTCTGGAAGAGCGACGCGCGCTACAAGCCGGGCTTCCTCGCCGGCAGCTTCGTGCTGGGCTATGGCGTGTTCCGCTTCATCGTCGAATTCTTCCGCGAGCCGGACGAGCAGCTCGTCGAGTTCGCCCGCGTCACGCATCTGCACATGGGCCAGTGGCTGTGCGTGCCGATGATCCTCGTGGGCCTTTACGTCGTGCTGACCGCCAAGGGCCGCCGCCAGCGCGTGGAGCCGGTGGCGGGCGATGCCAGCGTCGCCTGAGGATTTCGGCGGGCGGCTGCGGCGGTTGATCGCGGGCGGCGGGGCGATCCCGCTCGCCCAGTATATGGCGCTGGCCAACGCCCATTATTACGCCACGCGCGATCCGCTGGGCGCGGGCGGCGACTTCACCACCGCGCCCGAGATCAGCCAGATGTTCGGCGAGCTGATCGGGCTGTGGGCGGCGGACCTCGCGCTGCGCGCCGGGGTTCGCGACTGCGCCTATGTCGAGCTGGGGCCGGGGCGCGGCACGCTCGCGGCCGATGCGCTCCGCGCGATGGGCAAGGCGGGGCTGGCGCCGCCGGTCCATCTCGTCGAGACGAGCCCGGTGCTGCGGCGGGCGCAGCTCGAACGCCTGCCCGGCGCGACGCATCATGACGCCATCGAGACGCTCCCCGCCGACCGGCCGCTGATCGTCATCGCCAACGAGTTCTTCGACGCGCTGCCGATCCGCCAGCTCCTCCGCTCCGACAGCGGCTGGCGCGAGCGGATGGTCGATTGGGACGGCACCCGCCTCGTCCCCACGCTCGGCGAGCAGCGCTTCGACGCGGTGATCCCCGAGACGTTGCGGGATGGAGAGGTGGTGGAGACGTCGCCCGCCTCGGTCGCGGTGCTGCGCGGGCTGGCGGCGCGGATCGCGGCGCAGGGCGGCGCCCTGCTCGCCATCGACTATGGTTATGAGGGGCCGCTCGCCGGCGACACCTTGCAGGCGCTCCACCGCCACCGCTTCGTCGATCCCTTCGACGCGCCGGGCGAGCAGGATATGACCGCCCATGTCGACTTCGCCGCGCTGGCCGACGCCGCCCGCGCCGAAGGGGCGATCGCGCATAAGGTGGTGACGCAGGGCGCATTGCTCGAAGCGCTCGGCATCGCCGCCCGCGCCGCCGCGCTCGCCCGCGCCGCGCCGGAGCGCCGGCCCGAGATCGAAACCGCCTGGCGCCGCCTCTGCGCGCCGGACGAGATGGGCACCTTGTTCAAGGCGCTGGCGCTGACCGCGCCCGGCTGGCCGACACCCGGAGGATGTGCATGATCGACTATCGCGACGCCCGCCCCGAGGACGGCCCCGCCCTCGCGGAGATGGCATCCCGCTGCTTCGTCGAGACCTTCGGCCCCTTCTACAAGGCCGAGGACATGGAGGCCTTCATCGCCTCCGCCTTCGGACCCGAGGGCCTGCCTTCGCAGATCGGCACGCCCGGCCTTGCGATCCGCCTCGCGGTGGACGGCGGCCGGATCGCCGGTTTCGCCAAGCTCGGCCCCAGCACCTTGCCCCCCGCGCCCGAAGGCTCGGCGGAGCTGAAGCAGCTCTATGTGCTCAAGCCCTGGCAGGGCGCCGGCATCGCCGCGACGCTGATGGACTGGGCGATCGCCACCGCCCGCGCGCAGGGGGCGAATCATCTCTCGCTCAGCGTCTGGGAGCATAATCATCGTGCCCAGCGCTTCTACGCCCGCTACGGGATGGCGCCGATCGGCTTCCACCCCTTCACGGTGGGCGATCATATCGACAACGATCCCGTCTGGAGCATGAAGCTGTGAGCGTCGAAACCATCCGGTCGCAGGCGCTGAACGGCGTCCCCCACGCCTTTCTCGGCCGCAGGGGCGGCGTGTCGGAGGGCATCCATGCGGGCCTGAACGTCGGCTGGGGCTCGGACGACGACCGCGCCGCCATCGCCGAGAACCGCAGGCGCGCGGTGGAGGCGGTGAAGCCCGGCGCGACGCTCGCCACCGTCCATCAGGTCCACAGCGCCACCGCCGTGGTGGCCGGAGCCTTCCCCGACGACGCCCGCCCCCATGCCGACGCGCTCGTCACCGACCGGCCGGACCTGCTGCTCGGCATCCTGACGGCCGACTGCGTGCCTGTCCTGCTGGCGGACGCCGAGGCCGGCGTGGTCGGCGCGGCCCATGCCGGGTGGAAGGGCGCGATCGGCGGCGTCGTCGGCTCGACGGTCGAGGCGATGGAGAGGCTCGGCGCCGACCGCGCGCGAATCGCCGCCGCGATCGGCCCGTGCATCGGCAAGCGCAGCTATGAGGTGGACGACGCCTTCCTCGCGCGCTTCTGCGAGGCGGAGGCGGCCAATGAGCGCTTCTTCCTCTCCGGCCGGCGCGAGGGGCATCACCAGTTCGACATCGAGGCCTATGTCGCCTCCCGCCTCGCCGACGCGGGGGTGCGCCGCATCGAGGCGCTCGGCCTCGACACCTATGCCGACGAGGCCCGCTTCTTCAGCTATCGCCGCGCGACCCATCGCGGCGAGCCAGGCTATGGCCGCCAGATCGCGCTGATCGGGCTTTAGGCGCCCGCGATCCTCCCCTCCCTGAAAGGGAGGGGCCGGGGGTGGGTTCGGCCGGGGCAGGCGCATCACGATCCGGCCAAGAACCCTCCCCAACCCCTCCCTTTCAGGGAGGGGGAGTTAAGGGCCGCTCTTCACCAATTACCCCGACCCCTTCGAAGCCAGCGTCGACGCCACCTCGCCCGGATTGCTGAGCTCGGCCACGATCCAGCCATTGCCGTCGGGATCGCGCAGCATCGTGAACCGCCCCCAGGGCTGCTCGTCGATCGGCGACACCTCGACGCCCGCCTGCCGCAGCCGGGCATGTTCCGCGTCGATATCCGGCACATGCAGCATCACGCCCTGCAAGCCGCCGGCCGCCATCCCCTCGAACCATGTCACCAGCGCGATGGTCGAGCCGCCGGTCCTGGGCTGGAGCTGGATCCAGCGCATTTCCGGCCCCATCGCCTCGTCGCGCAGCAGGGTGAAGCCCATTTTCCCGGTGTACCAGTCGCGCGCGGCGGCCTGATCCTTCACGGGCACTGAAACGATCGCGATCGGCATCGGATTGTCTCCCACAATCGGCTAGAGGAGCAGCATAGCGTCGCCGCGCGACGACTCCGAGAGGATCGCATGACAGACCATAAAAACCCCGAAACCGAAGCCGATCTCACCGGCGCCACCCCGCGCCGTCGCCCCAAGGCGGACGTGCTCGAAGTGGGCGGCCGCAAGCTCAGCCCGTCGACGCTGATGATGGGCCACGCCTTCGATCCGATGCTGTCGGAAGGCTCGCTCAAGCCGCCGATCTTCCTGACCTCGACCTTCGTGTTCGAGAATGCGGCGGCCGGCAAGCGCCACTTCGAGGGCGTCACCGGCAAGCGCCCCGGCGGCGCGGACGGCCTCGTCTATTCGCGCTTCAACGGCCCCAATCAGGAGATCCTCGAGGATCGCCTCGGCATCTGGGACGAGGCGGAGGATGCGCTGGTCTTCTCCTCCGGCATGTCGGCGATCGCGACGCTGATGCTGGCGCTGGTGAAGCCGGGCGACGTGATCGTCCACTCCGCCCCGCTCTATGCCGCGACCGAGACGCTGATCGGCCGCATCCTCGGCCGCTTCGGCGTGACCTTCCTCGATTTCCCGGCCGGCGCCACCGAAGCCGAGATCGAGGCCGTGGTCGCAAAGGCCAAGGCGCAGGGCAATGTTTCGCTGATCTATCTGGAGAGCCCGGCCAACCCGACCAACGCGCTGGTCGACATCGAGGCCGTGTCGCGCGTGCGCGATCGCCTGCTCGGCGAGAGCAAGCCGCCGATCGCGATCGACAACACCTTCCTCGGCCCGCTCTGGCAGCAGCCGCTGCGCCATGGCGCGGACCTCGTGGTCTACAGCCTCACCAAATATGCCGGCGGCCATTCGGATCTCGTCGCCGGCGGCGTGACCGGCGCGAAGGCGTGGATCAACCCGATCCGCATGATGCGCAACACGATCGGCACGATCTGCGATCCCAACACCGCGTGGATGCTGCTCCGTTCGCTGGAGACGCTGGAGCTGCGCATGAGCCGCGCGGGCGAGAATGCCGAGAAGGTCTGCGCCTTCTTCCGCGATCATCCCAAGGTGGAGAGCGTCGGCTATCTCGGCTTCCTTCAGGACGGCACGCGGCAGGCCGACATCTACAAGCGCCACTGCACCGGCGCGGGATCGACCTTCTCGCTCTATCTCAAGGGCGGCGAGCGCGAGAGCTTCGCCTTCCTCGACAGCCTGAAGATCGCCAAGCTCGCGGTCAGCCTCGGCGGCACCGAGACGCTGGCGTCCTGCCCGGCGGCGATGACGCATCTGTCGGTGCCCGATCAGCGCAAGCAGGAACTCGGCATCACCGACAATCTCGTGCGCATCTCGATCGGCGTGGAGAATGCGGACGATCTCATCGCCGACTTCGATCAGGCGCTGAAGGCGGTCTGATACCCCTTCCGGGTCGCTTGGCCGCGGGCGCGCTTCATGCGACGCTCGCGGCCTTGCCAGGGGGGAGATCGCCATGCGTCCGATCGTCTTGTGCCTGACGGCCCTGTCCGCCGTCCCGGCCGCGGAGGCCGCCCCGCCCACGCCGATGGGCAGGCCCGTCGCCCTCGCCTGTTCCGGCCCCGAGGCCGATGCCGGGCGCAAGCTGGTCGCCCGCGAGAAGCTGGCGGTCGGCGGCCACCCCAGGGCCTGCTTCGGCCATATGACGCTCTACGAAGGCCCCAACCGGCAGGTGATCGCCGCCGAGCCCTCGCCCCGCTGCCCCGGCGCGAGCGCGATCCAGATCTACGAGCAGTCCCGCGCCGGGCCATGGTCGAGCTTCTTCGAGACGCCGGTGTGCGGCCGCTCGGTCAGCGCCGGGCCGAAGGACCAATGGGGATCGATGATGGTGAGCATCGACGGCCGCCCCTATGACCAGCGCGGCGCCTATTACGTCCCCGCCCGCTAGGCGGTCCAATCGAGCACCGGCCAGCCGCGCCGCACCGCCAGCGCGCGCATCTTCGGGCTGGGCGTGGTGGCGAAGGCCTCGTCGGCCCATTCCATCACCGGCGCGTCGGAGGCATGGTCCGAATAGAAGCGGACATGGGCCTTCGAGCGGTCGATACCCTGCGCCCCGAACCATGCCTCGATCATGCGGAGCTTGGCGGGGCCGTAGCAATTCTCGCCGTCGATCTTCGCGGTCACCCGCGCGTCGAGGCCGAGGATCGAGTTGGTGGCGATCACGTCGTCGAAGCGCAGCCGCGCGGCGATCGCCTCGACATAGAGGCGGTAGGAGGCGGTCGCCAGCACGAGGCGGCGGCCGGCGGCGCGATCCTCCTCGATCTGGCGGAGCGCGCCGGGCAGCGTGTTGAGCCGCATCACCCGGTCGGCGAAGCTGGCCGTCACCGGCTCCAGATCGGCGCGGGAGATTTCGACCCCCAGCAACAGGCTCTGGTTGATCTCCTTGAGCCGAGCGCGGGTGAAGAGCTTGAGCGCATAGCCCAGCATCGCCAGCAGCGCGACCGGCAGCAGCAGCAACCGCCACGGCGCGCGGGCCAGCGCAGCGTGGATCAGGAACGGCGTGTAGGTGCCCGTCCGCGTGATGGTGCGATCCATGTCGTAGATCGCGATCTCCTGAACGCCCGTCACGCCCGCCCTTCCAACACCGCCTCGGCCAGTTCGAGGTCGGACATCTTGTCCACGTCCACCGCCGCCAGCGGATCGCCAAGCCCCACCATGCGGACATTCGCGCCCATCCGCCGCCCCGCCTTCGCGACGGCATCGTGCAGCGTGATGGTGCGGGTGAGCGCGCGCAGCAGCAGCATCGGCCCGAACCTGGCGATCAGCTTCCAGCCCTTCTTGCGATCCTGCTCCACCGAGGCCCATGTCTCGATCACGGGCAGCGCGGACGCGCTCGCGAAGTAGAAGAGGTTCGCCCCCGTCCAGTCGCCCTTGCGGAAACGCAGCCATGTCCGCTTCGATTGCGGGAAGCGGCTCTGCACCACGGCGCGCTCGACGACCCCCACGGCGACGTCCGCGCCCTCGGCTCCGCGCAGAAATTCCGCGATCGTCTCGGGGCGGAGCAGCGCATGGTCGGCGGTGGTGACGAACAGCGGGAACGGCGCCTCGCCGCTCTTGAGCGCCGCCGCGATGGAACGCGCGATGCCCGCGCCCGATCGCAGGAAGCCGATGCGCGGATCAGGCGGCAGCACGGCGGCGATCGGCTCGACATCCTGCGTCATCACGCGGATCGGCCCGACCTCGCTCGCCAGCAGCGTGGAGACGACCCGCGCCACCATCGGCGTCCCCGCGACCGGGATCAGCGCCTTCAGCGTCTGCCCCCGCGTCGCCGCGAGCGCATCGACGCCCGGCCGACGCCCGGCCAGCAGCAGCGCGGTCAGGCCAGCCACGAGACGATCTCCCCGCCGCCCGCGCGCCGGGCATAGGCCTGCCCCAGACGGACCAGATGGAAGAGGCAGGAAAGCCCCGTCCACCACGCCACCGCCAGCAGCCCCCAGTCGGGCCGCGCCACCAGCAGGCTCGCGAACAGGATCACGACGTTGGGATTGCGCCGCGCGGTAATCAGCCGGAAGCGGCTGTCGGTGCGCTCCCATACATGGATATGCATCCCGAAGCTGGCGATGAACGCCCCCTCGATCAGCCGCTGCACGACATAGCCGGCGACCAGCACCGCCATGATCGTCCAGAGTTCCGTCTGGCTGAACGCCAGCCCCCAGCCGGCAAGCCCGACGCCCCACGCCCAATACCAGAAGGGCGGGTGGATCAGGTCCACGCCATGGTCGAGGATATTGCCCCATTCGGAACTGGTGCCGGTGCAACGGGCGAGCTTGCCGTCCACCGTGTCCAGCACCATGAAGACCAGCCCGACCAGCAGGCCCGCCGCGAAATGCCCTTCCTTGAACAGGAAGAAGGCCCAGATGCACAAGGCCACGCCGATCGTGGTAATCATGTTCGGCGTCATCCGGGCATAGGCCGCCCAGCGCGTGATGTGGAACGCCGCGCCGCGCCACAGATAGAGGGTGAGCAGGTCGGTCACCCCCTTGTAGCTGGCGTCGTAGCTCGCCTTCTCGATCGTCGGCACGGCGTCGCGGGTGAGCGGCGCCAGATAGGCGTTTTCCCGCTTCCTCAGCGTGGCGTTGTAGAGGCTGGCGTCGGCCTCCGCGTCCTGCACGGTGAGGCCGAGGCCGGCGGGCAGCGGCGCCCCCGCCTCGATCGCCGCGACGACCGCCCGCGCCGTGGCCGCGTCCGCCGCATGGACCAGCACCGGCCGCCCCCGCCACGTCACCGCCAGACCCGCGGCATCGCGGACATGCGCGAGCCAGGCCGGATCCCAGGCGAAGCCGATATCCGCGACGATCACCGGCCCCGCCGACGGAACCCGATCCGCCACCGCCAGTTTGGCCTTGGTCGCGAAACGGCGCGCGCGCTCGGCCGGCAACAGGCCGAACACACGCGTCTCATTGTGCCCGGCCTCGAGGAAAGAGACCTTGCTGTCCATAAAAACTCCCATGGTCGCCCTATTGGCAGGTTTCGTCTTGTCGCGCATCTCATGAAAATCCGATCTTCTCAGCGCTTGCCGCCCGTAATGATCTGCCGCATCCTCCCGCCCGCATGAGCCCTCACCCCGCAGATTTCTCCGAGCAGGACCGCACGCTGCGCCTGACCGGCCAGTGGACGCTGGCCCAGCTCGGCACCGTGCCGAACCGGCTGGAAGCGCTGGATTCCTCGCCCGAGCGGGTCGACCTGTCGGACGTCCAGCGAATCGACACGGTCGGCGCGTGGCTGGTCCACCGCCTCCAGCGCGATCATGGCGCCGCGCTCGAAGGCGGCGACGAGAAGGCGCGCGAGCTGATCGAGAAGGTCGGCGGGGTCGACAAGCCCTTCCAGTCGCAGCCCGATCAGCCGCCCTCCTTCCAGCGCGTGCTGGCGCAGGTGGGCGCCGCCACGATCAGCGCGGGGCGGACATTGCTCGGCCTGCTCGAATTCTTCGGCGCGACGATGGTGGCGGTGTGGGAGGTCATCCTCGCGCCCCGGCGCTTCCGCGGCAATGCGGTGATCCGCCAGATCGAGGTGGTCGGCATCGACGCGCTCGGCATCATCGGGCTGATGAGCTTCCTGATCGGCATCGTCATCGCCCAGCAGGGCGCGGTGCAGCTCCGCCAGTTCGGCGCCGAGGTGTTCACGGTCAACCTGATCGGCCGCCTCACCATGCGCGAGCTGGGCGTGCTGATGACGGCGATCATGGTCGCCGGCCGATCGGGCTCGGCCTTCGCCGCGCAGATCGGATCGATGCGGCTGGCCGAGGAGGTGGACGCGATGCGGACCATCGGCCTCTCCCCCATGCAGGCGCTGGTGCTGCCGCGCGTGATCGCCACGCTGATCGCCATGCCGCTGCTCACCTTCTACGCGATGCTGGTGGCGCTGGTCGGCGGCGGGCTGCTGTGCTGGCTCCAGCTCGGCATTCCGCCCGTCACCTTCGTCGCGCGTATCCGCGAGGTCGTGCCGATGACGGACCTGTGGGGCGGCCTGCTGAAGGCGCCGGTGTTCGGCATGATTATCGCCATGGCCGGCTGCTTCCAGGGGATGCAGGTGGAGGGCAATGCCGAGGAGGTCGGCCTGCGCACCACGGCGGCCGTCGTCCAGTCGATCTTCCTCGTGATCGTGCTCGATGCCTTCTTCGCGATCTTCTACACGGCGATCGGCTGGATATGACGACCCACGCGACCGCCCGGAAGCAGCCGCCCGAGCCGGAGGCCGGAACGGCGGTCATCTGCGTGCGCGGGCTCACCAACAGCTTCGGCCATCAGGTCGTCCACAAGGATCTGGATCTCGACGTGCGGCGGGGCGAGATTCTCGGCGTGGTCGGCGGATCGGGCACGGGCAAGTCGGTGCTGATGCGCTCGATCATCGGCCTCCAGCAGCCCGACGCCGGCGAGATCAGCGTCTTCGGCGAGCAGACGCGCGATCGCGGCGAGAGCGAGACCAAGGATGTCCGCCGCCGCTGGGGCGTGCTGTTCCAGAACGGCGCGCTGTTCTCGACGCTGACCGTCGCCGAGAACGTGCAGGTGCCGATCCACGAATATTATCCCGCGATCGACCAGCGGCTTCTCGACGAGATCGCCTCCTACAAGATCGTGGCGACCGGGCTGCCGGCGGAAAGCTCCAGCAAATATCCGTCCGAGCTGTCGGGCGGCATGAGGAAGCGCGCCGGCCTCGCCCGCGCGCTGGCGCTCGATCCCGAGCTGCTGTTCCTCGACGAGCCGACCGCCGGGCTCGACCCGATCGGGGCGGCCGCGTTCGACGATCTGATCCGCGCGCTCAAGGATCTGCTGGGGCTCACCGTGTTCCTCATCACCCACGATCTCGATACGCTCTATGCGATCTGCGATCGTGTCGCGGTGCTGGCGGACAAGAAGGTGGTCGCGGTCGGAACGATCCCGGAGCTGCTGGCTTTGGATCATCCGTGGATTCAGGAATATTTCAACGGCCCGCGCGGCCGGGCGGCCGAAACGTCCGCCGAGCGCGAGGCCGCCCGGAAACCGGCACCGGCATCGGCGGACGATGGCGGCGATAACAGGGGCATGACCGACTGATGGAGACCCGCTCCAACCATGTGCTCGTCGGCGGGGTCGTGCTTGCGATTCTGGCCGTGGCGCTCGCCTTCATCGTGTGGATGAGCCAGGTCGGCAACGGCCATCAGCGCCAGTACGACATCTTCTTCCCCAATTCGGTGGATGGCCTGGCCAAGGGCTCGGCGGTCAACTTCTCGGGCGTGCCCGTCGGCAAGATCGACGACATCAAGCTGCTGCCCGATACGCCGGAGCTGGTGCGCGTGCGCATCTCGGTGGACGAGAACACGCCGGTCCTGAAGGGCACCACCGCCACCGTGGCGGGCGTGGGCTTCACCGGCGTCAGCCAGATCAACCTCGGCGGCGCCACCAAGGGCCAGCCGCCGATCACCGATATCGGGCCGTTCGGCGTGCCGGTGATCCCCACCAAGCCGGGCGCGCTCGCCGGCCTGCTCAACTCCGCGCCGGAGCTGCTCAAGAAGCTCCAGGCGCTGACCGATCGCGTCACCCAGCTTCTCGACGATCGCAACCAGAACTCGATCCACCACATCCTCGCCAATCTCGACACGCTGTCGACCGATCTCGCCAGCCAGGGCCCGCAGTTGAAGCAGACGCTCGCCAACGCGCAGGTCGCGATCAAGCAGGCGGGCGATGCCGCGCAGCAGTTCGGCAAGCTTGCCGGCACCACCAACGATCTGCTCGATCAGCAAGGCCGCCCGCTGATGACCAATCTCAACAAGGCGGTGAAATCCGCCCAGCAGAGCGCGGACAGCCTGAACGCGATGATTAACGACGCGCGGCCGGGCGTGCAGACGCTCAGCAAGGATACCGCGCCGCAGATCGACCAGCTCGTCCGCGACCTGTCCGAAATGGCCGAGGCGCTGACCATGACCGCCAACAAGCTCAACTCGGGCGGTGCCGGCGGCGTGCTCGGCGGCGGCCGCCTGCCCGACTATAAGCCCCGGCATTGAGGGAAGAGATCATGAACGTCCGCACCCTGTCTCTCGCCGCGCTGCTGCCCGCGCTGGCGCTCGCCGGCTGCGTGAGCTTCGGCCCCAAGCCGCCGCCCGAGCTGCTCCGCCTCGCGCCCGTGCAGACCATGCCCGCCGGGCAGCAGATGCCGCTCACCGCCGGCCGGTCGGTGACGGTGCTGGTGCCGACCGCACCGGCCGAGCTTGCCAACAATCGCATTCCGGTGCGCAGCGGCACCAGCCAGCTCGCCTATCTGAAGGGCGCGCAATGGGCCGACGTGCCGGCGCGCCTGTTCCGCGATCTGCTCGCCGAGACGATCCGCACGCGCACCGGCCGCCCGGCGCTCGATGTGCGGGATTATCATCTGGCGCCGGGGATGCGGCTGTCCGGCCGTCTCCATGCCTTCGGGCTGGATGCGGGCTCGAAGCAGGTCGAGGTCGTCTACGACGCCACCATCCAGCGCGAGGATGGCCGCCTCGAGACGCGCCGCTTCGAGGCTCACGCCCCGGCCGCGTCGATCGCGGAGGTGCCGGTCGCGCAGGCGCTGAACGTCGCCGCCAACGACGTGGCCGCGCAGGTCGCCGACTGGATCGGGAAATAAGCACCGGGGGCGGCGCGCGGCCGCCCCCGGCTTGCCTCAGGCGAGGCTCTTGGAAGCCTGCTCGAACACATCCTTGCTGAGGCCCGGCGTCGCCACGATGCGCTCCAGCTCGGCCTTCATCAGCGCCGAGCGCCGGGGCTCGAAGCGCCGCCAGCGGCCGAGCGGCGGCACCAGCCGCGCCGCCGACTGCGGATTGAGCTTGTCCGCCGCGAGGATCATGTCCGCCACGAAGCGATAGCCGCGCCCGTCGGCCGCGTGGAAGGCGTATTGGTTGGCCGCGAAGGCGCTGACCAGCGCGCGCATCCGGTTCGGGTTGGCGAGCGTGAAGTCGGGATGCCCGGCCAGCCGCTCGACCGCCTCCGGCGTATCCTCGCGCGTCGATAGCGCCTGCGTGGTGAACCATTTGTCGAGCACCAGCGCATCGTCCCTGTAGCGCGCATAGAAGGCGGCGAGCGCCGTCTCGCGCTCGGGCGCGGTGCTGTTCGCGAGCACGCCGAGCGCGCCGTTGCGGTCGGTCATGTTGTCCGCGCCCTCGAACTGGGCGAGCGCCAGCGCGGCCGAACCCTCGGCCCCCGCCGCCGCGAGATAGCCGAGCGCGACCGTGCGCAGGCGGCGCAGGCCCTTGGCCGACGGCGTATATTCGAAGCGGTTGGCGGCGGTGGCGGCGTAGGCCGCGCGCCATTCGCCCTCCAGCTCGCGGCCGAGGCGGACACGCAGCGCCTCGCGCGCGGCGCGGATCGCGGCGGGATCGACCTCGGCCAACTGGTCGCCGAGGAAGGCCTCGGTCGGCAGCATCACCGCCTCGCCGATGAACGCCGCGTCGAGCGCCGGATCGGTGAGCGTGTTGCGAACCGCCTCGATCACCGGCCGGGTGTCGACATGCGCCCCCTCGATCGCGGCGACCAGCGTGTCGACCATGAGCTGCTGCATCGCCTCGAAGCGGGCGAAGGGATCATTGTCGTGCGCCGAGAGGAAGGCGAGATCGGCCGCCGTGCGGTTCGTCTCCACCACGACGGGCGCCGAGAAGCCCCGGTTGATCGAGAGGACGGGCTGTTCGTCGATGCCCTCGAAGACGATCTCGCCCGTCTCGCCGCCCAGAATATGGACCTGCTCGTCGACGATCGGCCGGCCGCTCTTCGCGCCGAACAGGGCGATGCGCAGCGGCAGCGGCATCGGCTGCTTGTCGGGCTGGCCGGGCGTCGGCGGCACGGTCTGCTCCAGCGTCAGCCGCGCGCGGGCGGTGCCGGGCTCGTGGCTCAGCGCGGCGCGGAGGCGAGGCGTGCCGGCCTGGCTGTACCAGCGGCGGAAGTCGGCAAGGTCGGCGCCGTTGGCATCCTCCATCGCCTTCACGAAATCCTCGCAGGTCGCGGCCTCGCCGTCGTGGCGCTCGAAATAGAGATCGGTGCCGCGCCGGAAGCCTTCCGCCCCCAGCATGGTGTGCAGCATACGGATCACCTCGGCGCCCTTGTTGTAGATGGTCGCCGTGTAGAAGTTGCTGATCTCCAGATAGGAGTCCGGCCGGATCGGGTGCGCGAGCGGGCCGCCATCCTCGGGGAATTGCGCCGCGCGCAGCACGCGGACATCCTCGATCCGCTTGACCGCGCGGCTGCCCTGATCGGCCGAGAATTCCTGATCGCGGAAGACGGTGAAGCCTTCCTTGAGGCTGAGCTGGAACCAGTCCCGGCAGGTGACGCGATTGCCCGACCAGTTGTGGAAATATTCATGCGCGACGACGCCGGCGATGGCATCGTAATCGGCATCCGTGGCGGTTTCCGGGTCCGCCAGGATGTAGCGCGAGTTGAAGATGTTGAGGCCCTTGTTCTCCATCGCGCCGAAGTTGAAGTCTGAGACGGCGACGATGTTGAAGATGCCGAGATCATATTCCCGGCCATAGACCTTCTCGTCCCACGCCATCGCGGCCTTGAGCGCCGCCATCGCATGATCGGTGCGCGGCAGGTCGGCCTCGCGCACCCAGATGCCGAGCTGCACCTCGCGGCCCGACATGGTGGTGAAGCGATCGCGGTTGGCCTGAAGATCGCCCGCCACCATCGCGAAGAGGTAGCAGGGCTTGGGGAAGGGATCGTTCCACTCCGCCCAGTGGCGCCCGCCGCCGGCATCGCCCTCGCCCACCAGATCGCCGTTCGCGAGCAGCACCGGATAGGTCGCGCGGTCAGCGGTCATCCTCACGGTGTAGCGGGTGAGGACGTCGGGCCGGTCGGGGAAGAAGGTGATGCGGCGGAAACCCTCCGCCTCGCACTGGGTGCAGAGCAGGCCGCCGGACGCATAGAGCCCCATGAGCTGGGTGTTGGTCTCGGGGCTGATCGCCACCTCGGTCTCGACGATATGGGCATCGCCGGGAAGGTCGATGACGAGCTGCTCGCCCTCGATCCGCCATTCGCCCTCGCCGAGCGCACGGCCGTCGATCGACACGGCGCGGGGGCGCATCCCCGGATCACCGTCGAGCGCGAGCGGGCCTTCCCCGTTGCGGACGACCTCCAGCCGCGCGCGGACGATCGTCTCTGCGGCGTCGAGATCGCAATCGAGGCGGAGGGTCGGCACCAGCCAGGCCGGCGGGCGATAATCCTGCCGGAGGATGGGCGCGGGCGGCGTTGCGATGGCGGAATGCTGATCCATGTGCCAACCTCTAGGCATGGACAGATGCGGTGACAACGGACACAGGCCCGAAGCATGACGGCGATGCTGATCCTCGGGCTTGGGTACACCGCTTCCCGTCTGGCCGCACGCCTCGACGCGCGGGGCTGGGAGCTGCGCGCGACGAACCGCGACGGGCGCGGCGGGGCGATGCGCTTCGACGACGGGGAGGCGGTGCGGCTGGCGATCGCCTCCTCCACGCACATCCTCTCCTCGGTGCCGCCCGATGCAGGGGGCGCCGATCCGGTGCTGGCGCGCTATGGGGCGGACCTTGCCCGATCGCCGGCGCGCTGGATCGGCTATCTCTCCTCGACCGGCGTCTATGGCGACACGGGCGGCGCGTGGGTGGACGAGACCGCCGCGATCGGCGCCGGCCGCCGCTCCGCCCGCGCCGAGGCCGACGCGGCGTGGGGAGCGCTCCGCCCCGAAGTGCGCGTCTTCCGCCTCCCCGGCATCTACGGCCCCGGCCGCTCGGCGCTGGAGCGGGTGGCGAGCGGCAAGGCCCACCGGATCGCGCTCCCGGAGCAGGTGTTCAGCCGTATCCATGTCGACGACATCGTGGGCGCGGTGATGGCGTCGTTCGAGGCGGGGCCGGCGGGCGTCTACAACGTCGCCGACGATCATCCCGCCAGCCAGAACGCCGTGATCGAGGAAGCATGCCGGATGCTCGGCCTCTCAGCCCCGCCGCTGATGACGCTCGACGAGGCCGGCCTCTCGCCCGCCGCGCGGGGCTTCTATGCCGAGAACCGGCGCATTGCGAATGGCAAGGCGAAACGGCTGCTCGGCTGGCGGCCGCTCTACCCGGATTATCGCCTGGGGCTCGCCGCCTGCCGCGCCTGAAGCGCCACGAACAGCCCGCAGAGCGACAGCCCGCCGCCGACCGCCGCCTCCGCCGACCAGCGATAATTCTCGAACACCGTCGAAAGCAGCATCGCCAGCACCGGGCTCAGCACGCTGGTATAGGCCGCCCGCCCCGGCCCGATCGCGCGGATCACGACGAAATAGCAGGTGAAGGCCAGCGCCGATCCGATCAGCCCGAGATAGAGCGTGCCGAGCCAGTAGCTCGCATGGGGATCAAGCACCGGCGGCCCGTCGATCGCCCACGCCGCCACGCAGTCGAACAGTGTGCCCCACGCCATGCCCCACACGATCAGGCTCGCGACGGGGATCGCCTTGGCGGTCTTGGCCGCCTGCATGACGTTGGCGATCGAGGAGAAGAGCACGCCGAGCAGCGACCAGCCGATCCCCGTCCAGATCGCCGCCTTGGCGGCCGGTGCAGCGGAAAGTTCGTGCGAGAAGAGCAGCACGAGGCCGACCATCGCCACCGCCGATCCGAGCAGGAAGGCCCTGGACACGCCCTGCTTCAGGAACACCCATGCGAACAGCGCATTGGGCACCACCAGCAGCGCGAACACGACGGCCACCAGCCCCGAGGTGATGACCCGCTCGCCCAGATAGACGCAGTAATAATTGAGCGCATATTGGGCGACGCCGTAGATCATCGCGAGGCCATGCTCGCGCGCCGTGAGCTTCAGCCGCGCGCCGGTGAAGCGGGCATAGGCCGCCATCGCCACCATCGCGATCAGGAAGCGGTAGGCCACCGACCAGGAAGGCGGCACGATGCCGAGCTGGCTGCGGATCACCAGCCAGGTCGACGACCAGACCAAGGTGCAGACCATGAAGGGGATCACCACCTTCGCGCGGGCGGAGACGCCCAGCGGGCGGGTGCCGGTCAGATGCTCGGTCATGTGCCCAGCGCGCGGATGGCGGCGGCGAGCGCGTCGATCTCGTGGCTCGGCTGATCCCACGAGGTGACGAGGCGCGCCTGCCCCTCGCCCCAATCATAGAAGTCGAAGCCCTGCGCACGGAGCGATGCGGCCTCCCCGGCGGTGAGGCGCAGGAAAATCTCGTTGGCCTCGACCGGCAGCATCAGGCGGCTGCCGGCCGCCTCGGCGATCGCCGCCGCGCCTGCGTTGGAGGCGCGGCCGTTGGCGATCCAGCGATCCCCCTCGATCAGCGCGAGGAGCTGCGCCGCCTGATAGCGCCCCTTGGAAAGAAGCTGGCCCGCGCGCTTGCGGCGCATCTTCGCGACGTCCGCCAGATCCTTGCGGAAGAAGATCAGCGCCTCGGCCGACAGCCCGCCATTCTTGACGAAGCCGAAGCTCAGCGCATCGACGCCCGCCCGCCACGTCACGTCGCCGGGGTGGCAGCCGAGCCGCGCCACCGCATTGGCGAAGCGCGCGCCGTCCATATGGACGCCGAGGCCGAGTTCCTTCGCCACCTCGCTCAGCGCCGCCACCTCGTCGGGAGCGTAGACGAGGCCATATTCGGTCGCGTTGGTGATCGAGAGCGCGCGCGGCTGCACCTGATGCACGTCGGGCCGGATCGCCCGGCGCGCGGCGCGGATGGTCTCGGGCGTGAGCTTCGCGCCTTCGCCGTCGAGCGGGATCAGCTTGGCGCCGTGGGTGAAGAACTCCGGCGCGCCGGCTTCGTCGGTGTTGATATGCGCCTCGCGGTGGCAGAACACGCCGCCATGGGGCGGCACCATCGCGGCGAGCGCGAGGCAGTTCGCCGCCGTGCCCGTGGTCACCCAGAGCGCCGCGACCTCGGTGCCGAACAGATCGGAGAAGGCGCCGTCGAGCCGCTGGCTCAGCCAGTCGCCGTCATAAGCGGTGTCGACGCGGTTGGCGGCGGCGATCGCCTCCAGCACGGCGGGAGCGACGGTGGCGGCGTTGTCCGAGAAGAAGCGCATGGCCGTGCCTTGGGGGCAGCGGGGCGCTCCGTCAACGGCTGTCTGTTGACAGCGGCGCTCCGGTCGTCGAGCGGGCGGCTGGGGCGCAACAGGAAAGGTACGGCATGGCCATCGACGGCTGGACGATCGGGATCATCGGCGGCTCGGGGCTCTATGCGCTCGACGAGATCGAGGATGCGACATGGCATGATGTCGAGACGCCGTGGGGGCGGCCGTCGGACCGCATCCTCGAAGGGCGCATCGGCGCGACACGACTGCTGTTCCTCCCCCGCCACGGCAAGGGCCACGCCATCCCGCCGACCGAGATCAACGCGCGCGCCAATATCGATGCGCTGAAGCGCCTCGGCGCGACCGACATCCTCGCCATCTCCTCGGTCGGCTCGCTGCGCGAGGAGCTGCCGCCGGGGCGCTTCACCGTGGTGGACCAGTTCATCGACCGCACCATGCATCGCCCGGCGACCTTCTTCGGCACCGGCCTCGTCGCCCATGTGTCGCTGGCGGACCCGGTCTGCCCGCGCCTCTCGGCCTTCGCCGCCGCCGCGATCGAGGCAGCGGGCGGCGAGGTTTCCACCGGCGCCACCTATCTCGCGATGGAAGGCCCGCAATTCTCCACCCGCGCCGAGAGCGTCGCCTATCGCCAGTGGGGCGCCGACGTGATCGGCATGACCGCCATGCCCGAGGCGCGCCTCGCCCGCGAGGCGGAGCTGCCCTACGCGCTGGTCGGCATGGTCACCGACTATGACTGCTGGCGCGAGGAGGAGGCCGGCGTCGTCGCCACCGACGTGGTCGCGCAGATGCACAGCAACGCCGTCACCGCCCGCCGCCTCGTCTCGGCCTTCGCGAAGGCTCTCCCGGCCGAGCGCACGCCGTCGCCCATCGACACGACGCTCGACCACGCGATCCTGACGGCGCCGGCCGCGCGCGACGGCGCGATGGCCCGGAAGCTCGACGCGATCCTCAGGCGCTTCACAGCCAGTCCCGCCACTTGAACCACAGCACCGGCAGGATCGTGGAGGCGACCATCAGCACCAGCGCGAAGGGATAGCCCCACGTCCAGCCCAGCTCGGGCATGATGTGGAAATTCATGCCGTAGACGCCCGCCACCAGCACCGGCGGCACGCCGGCGACCGACACGACGGTGAGCACCTTCACCACGTCGTTCTGCTCGATGCTGATGAAGCCGGTGGCGGCGTCGAGCAGCAACTGCACCCGGCCGGTCAGCGAGGTTTCGAACTCGTCCAGCGACTCGATGTCGTGGCGCACCGAGGCGAGCCGGTCGCGCAGCCCGTTCTCGATCGCGGGCTCGCAGCGATCGGCGACGAAGGCGGCGATGCGGCCGATGGCGAGGAAGGCGTGGCGCACCTTCACCATCTGCTCGCTGGAGCGGCCGATCCTGACCATCAGCCCGCGCAGCCGGCGCGTCTCGCGGCCGAGACGGTGTTTCTGGCCGGGGCGCGGATCGCGGAAGATCGCGTGCGAGGCCGAGGTCAGATCCTCCGCCACGCGCTCCAGCCGGTCCGCCGAGCGGTCGACCAGCTCCTCCAGCAGCCGCACCAGCGCCTCCTGTCCGCCGACCTCATGGTCCGCCTTGGCGATCGCCTCGTGGGTCGTGTCGAAGGCGGTCATCTCGGCGAAGCGGATGGTGATGAGCCGGCCGGAACGGAGGATGAAGCCGGTCGGCGCGAGGATCGCCGCCTCGCCCTGCCGCGCGACCAGCGGCGCGCTCATCGTGAGCTGGCCCTGATGCACGCGCAGCCGGCTGGAGGCCTCGATCTCGGACAGGCTCTCGCGGTTGGGCAGCGCGATATCGAACGCCCGCTCGACGCGCATGATCTCCTCGTCGGTGGGGCTGCACAGATCGACCCAGCAGGCGCCGGCCAGATCCTCCCCGTCACTCGTACCGCCCGCGCATTTCAACATGCGGCATCCTCTTGTCGCAAAAGCCTACTCCCGCTCCGGCTCTTCGCACGCCGGCGGCGGCGACACCAACCATTCCATTTTTTGGAACGATGGAAATGGATTTATCCGAGTATTCTGGATGAATCCGCCCCCTATATTGGCCCTCGAACAGGCAGGGGGCCTCTTCGGAAAACCCCTCGGCCATCATTCCTTAACGTGGATCGGGAGAACCGCGATGATCGAACTGCGCCCCTTCGCCACGCTCGGCGGCGAGAACCATGGCTGGCTGGATGCCAAGCACCATTTCTCCTTCGCCAACTATTATGACCCCAAGCGGATGAACTGGGGCAATCTGCGCGTCTGGAACGACGACGTCATCGAGGCGCGTTCCGGTTTCCCGCCGCATCCGCACCGCGACATGGAGATCATCACCTATGTCCGCACCGGCGCGATCACCCACCAGGACAGCCTGGGCAACAAGGGCCGCACCGGCGCCGGCGACGTTCAGGTGATGTCGGCGGGCACGGGCATCACGCACTCGGAATATAATCTGGAGGAGGAGGCCACCACCCTCTTCCAGATCTGGATCCTGCCGACCCGCACCGGCGACAAGCCGAGCTGGGGCGCCCGTCCCTTCCCCAAGGGCGAGCGGTCCGGCAAGTTCGTGACGCTGGCCTCCGGCTTCGCCAATGACGGCGATGCGCTGCCGATCCGCACCGATGCGCGGGTGGTCGGCGCGACGCTGAAGGCCGGCGAGACGGCCGAGTACACGCTCGGCGCCGATCGCCGCGCCTATCTGGTGCCCGCCACCGGCGCGGTCGAGATCGAGGGCGTGCGCGTCAACGCCCGCGACGGCGCCGCCATCCAGGACGTCGAGACCCTCAAGGTCACGGCGCTGGAGGATAGCGAGGTGGTGTTCGTCGACGCCGCGTGACACATTGCGTTCGGGGCGGCGATACCTGTCCGCCGCCCCGTCAGGCCGCCGGGGCTCCCTGCCCCCCTCCCCGGCCCCGGCGGCCACAGATTTCTTGAGGAGCCCGATCATGACCCTGCGTTCGAGCGATGTGGACGGCGTCGACATGGTGATCCTGCCGCCCGTCCGCGATCTCGGCGACGGCTTCACCGTGCGGCGCGCGTTGCCGTCGGCGCATCGCCGGATGGTCGGCCCCTTCATCTTCCTCGACCAGATGGGGCCGGCCGCCTTCACCGGTGGCGAGGGGCTCGACGTCCGCCCCCATCCCCATATCGGCCTCGCCACCGTCACCTATCTGCTCGACGGCGAGATCATGCACCGCGACTCCGTCGGCTCGGTGCAGGCGATCCGCCCCGGCGAGGTGAATTGGATGACGGCGGGCTCCGGCATCGTCCATTCCGAGCGCACCCGCCCGGAACTGCGCGCGAAGGGCTCCAGCCTGTTCGGCCTCCAGACATGGGTGGCGCTGCCCAGGGCGCATGAGGAAACCGCGCCGAGCTTCGCCCATTACAAGGCGGACGAGATCCCCGCCACCGAGGCGGACGGCGTGACGCTCACCCTGATCGCCGGCCGATCGGACGGGCTGGCCTCGCCGGTGAAGACCTTCTCCGACATGGTCTATGCCGACATCCTTCTGGAGGCCGGCGCCCGCTATCAGCTCAAGGCCGAGCATGTCGAACGCGCCATCTATGTGGTCGAGGGCGCCATCTCGGTCGAGGGGCAATCGGGCGGCTTCGCCACCGGCGAGCTGGTGGTTTTCCGTCCCGGCGCGGAGATCGTGCTGCGCGCCCATGACGGAGCCGCGCGCCTGATGCTGGTCGGTGGCGAACCCTTCCCCGAGAAGCGCAACATCTACTGGAACTTCGTCTCCAGCGATGCGGACCGGATCGAACAGGCCAAGGAGGACTGGCGCGCACAGCGCTTCGCCGCCGTGCCCGGCGAGCCGGACTTCATCCCGCTCCCCGAAGACCCGAAGCCCGTCCGCTATCCCTGACCGCTTCCCCCTGACGTCCACCGCCCACCCTGCTATGGAAGGACGGTGGACGGTTCGCTTCCCCCTCCGCTCACAGAGACGCTGCGCCGGGTGGCGGCCGCGATGGAGGGCGCGCAAGACCCCTGGTGGATCATCGCCAGCGCCGCCATGGCGCTCCACGGCGCGCACCCGATCGAGGTCGCCGATGTCGATCTTCTGACCAGCGAACGCGATGCCGAAACCCTGCTCGCCACGCTGCGACTCCACCCGTCGCCGGACGGCGGCTCCGACCGGTTCCGCTCGCACGTCTTCGCCCGCTGGGAAGCGCCGCCCGTGCCGGTCGAGATCATGGCCGGCTTCGAGGTGCGCACGCCGCGGGGCTGGCGATCCGTCCGCCCCGTCAGCCGCGTGGCGAAACAGCTTGGAAACATGACGCTATTCATTCCCTCGGTGGACGAAATACTCGTCCATTGCCGCCTGTTCGGCCGCCCCAAGGACGAACAACGTGCGGCGATTCTGCAACGCTTGGAGTCTTGATTCTCGGTTCGGCCAAGGCGCGCTTGAGCGAATATGTCACAACTGTTACGGGCCGCTTCGACTCCCCCGAGAACGGGAGCAAGGCCCATCAGAGGATGCCGGGCCACATAGGGGAAAGCATGATTTCGAAGTCTGCCCGGTCGCCCATCGGACGCACGCTCTTCTGCGGCGCGTCCGCCATTGCCGCTCTTGCCGCCGCCTCCGCGCAGGCGCAGACGAGCGACACCGCCGCCGCCGCCAACGCGCCCGACGCGGCTGCCCAGAATGGCGAAATCCTCGTCACCGCGTCCCGCCGCGAGGAATCCGCCAAGAATGTGCCCGTCGCGGTCACCGCGATCGGTGGCGAGAAGCTCGCGGTGCTCAATTCGAGCGGCCTCGACATCCGCTTCCTGTCGTCGCGCACGCCGAGCCTTCAGATCGAAAGCTCGTTCGGCCGCACCTTCCCGCGCTTCTACATCCGCGGCCTCGGCAACACGGATTTCGATCCGAACGCCGCGCAGCCGGTGTCGATCGTCTATGACGACGTCGCGCTGGAGAGCAATTTCCTCAAGTCCTTCCCCGTGTTCGACCTTCAGAACGTCGAAGTGCTGCGTGGCCCGCAGGGCACGCTGTTCGGCCGCAACACGCCCGCCGGTGTCATCAAGCTGGACTCGGCCAAGCCGAGCGACACCTGGAACGGATACATCACCGGTTCGCTCGCCACCTATAACACGGCGAATGTCGAGGGCGCCGTCGGCGGCCCGATCGCCGAGGGCCTGAGCTTCCGCGCGTCGGGCATCGTGCAGAGCCGCGACAACTGGGTCACCAACGACGACACCACCGGCAACGGCCCGCGCAAGCTGGAAGGCTATGCCGACCGCGCCGGCCGCCTCCAGCTCGCCTACACCTCGGGCGACTTCCACGCGCTGGTCAACGTCCACGGCCGCGATCTCAACGGTTCGCCCCGCCTGTTCCGCGCCGGCCTGTTCGTGCAGGGCAGCAACCGCTTCCAGCCGGGTTTCAACCCGAGCCATGTCTCGCAGGACGGCATCAGCGAGCAGAACATGACGCAGTGGGGGACCAACCTCCACCTCGACTATCATTTCGAGGGCCTCGGCACGCTCTATTCGATCACCGGCTATGAGGAAGCGCACGTCAAGTCGATCGGCGACATCGACGGCGGCGACACCTACACCGCGCCGGCGCTGGGCCTCAACGTCGGCCTCTTCCCGGACAACACCGGCGACATCGTGCGCCCCAAGGAGTTCAGCCAGGAAGTCCGCTTCCAGTCGGAAGAGTTCAACGGCTTCCGCCTCCAGGGCGGCGCCTATTACTTCCACCAGCGCCTGAAGTATCATGAGCTGGATTTCGACACGACCGGCACGCAGGACGGCGACGTCTTCCACAACGACAAGAACGAGAATTACGGCATCTTCGCCTCGGGCGAATACAAGGCCACCGACAAGCTGACGCTGCGCGCCGGCGTCCGCTACAGCCACGACAGCAAGCGCGACTTCGTCAACGGCTATGATCTCGCCTTCGGCGCCTCGCCGAATCCGGGCGGCCTCATCACGCCCTCGACCGCGCACGCCAAGGGCAGCGACGTGACCTGGGATGCCAGCGCCACCTATGCGCTGACCCCGCAGGTGAACGCCTATGCCCGCGTCGCGACCGGCTATCTCGGGCCGGCGATCCAGGATCGCGTGACCTTCGGCAGCCAGCAGAGCGTCGCCAGGAAGCAGACCACCATCTCGGGCGAAGGCGGCTTCAAGTTCGAAAGCCGCGATCGCAAATATCATATCGACCTCGACGGTTACTGGTGGCGCACCAAGAACCTTCAGCTCACCGCCGTCGGCGGCCAGAGCAACTCGGCGGCGCTCATCAACGCCGATCATGCGGTGGGGTATGGCATCGAGGGCCAGCTCGACGCCCGTCCAATCCCGCACCTCGTGCTGACGGCCGGCGGAAGCTGGAACTTCACCGAGATCCGCGACAAGAACATCTCGATCGGCGTCTGCGGCGCGCTCTGCACCGTCACCGATCCGATCAACGCGGAAGGCCGCGCGATCATCGACGGCAACGACCTGCCGCAGGCGCCGCGCTATGTCGCCAACGTCACCGCGCGCTACGGCATGCCGCTCAAGAATGGTGGCGAGATCTTCGTCTACACCGATTGGGCGTATCGCAGCAGCATCAACTACTTCCTCTACACGGCCAAGGAATTCCGCGGCCGCTCGCTGACGGAAGGCGGCCTGAAGCTCGGCTACATCTCGCCGACCCACTTCGAGCTGGCGGTGTTCTCGCGCAACATCACCAATCAGATCCGCGCGATCAGCGCGATCGACTTCAACAACCTGACGGGCATGATAAACGATCCCCGCATCATCGGTGTCGAGGCGAAGTTCCACTTCTGATCGCCGGACCGGTTGTGACAAACGAAAGGGGCGGCCCTGCCAAGGGGCCGCCCTTTTTGCATCCGGGACGGAACTTCCTCTTGAGCCGGGCGCGATACGGGGGCACAGCCCCGGCGATGATCGACGCGTCCCGATCCCGGCTGCAAAGGCCCCGGACGATCGCGCTGGCCCTGCTCGCCTGCGCGCTGGCGCTGCGACTCCTCATTCCCGCAGGCTGGATGCCCGTTGCCGACGCGCAGGGGCTCCATCTCGTGCTCTGCTCGGGCAGCGGGCCGATGGAGATGCCGTCCGCCCATGCCATGGCGGGCATGAAGGGCATGGATCATCACGGCCATCACGATCCGTCGATGCCCGATCATCCCTGCGCCTTCGCCGGCCTCGGCCTGGCGTTGGCGGAACCCCTGCTGCCGCAGCTCGCGCTGCCGGCGCGCGTCGCGGCCGTCCGGGTCGATCATGCGGGCGAGACGGTGGCGATCGGGCGCGGCCTCGCCGCTCCGCCGCCGCCCGCCACAGGACCACCCGCCCTCGGCTGATCGCCCGCCGCGCGTCTTCCCGCGCGCGGCCGACGTCCCTTTTCAGCCGATCGGAAATCCCATGTCCTTCTTCCCGCGCGCGCTGCGGCGCGCGTCCGTCATGCCGTTGGCGCTCGCCGCGGCACCCGCTTTCGCGACCGACCTGCCGCCCTCTCCGGGCGACATCCTCGTCACCGCCGGCAAGCAGCAGGCGAGCATCGAGAACACGCCTTCCACCCGCGCGTCGATCGACGCCGACACCATCGCCCGCACCGTCAACGCGATGAACGTGGAGGACACCGTCAAATATCTGCCGAGCCTGATCGTGCGCAAACGCCACATCGGCGACACGCAGGCCCCGCTCGCCACGCGCACCTCGGGCCTCGGCTCCTCGGCACGCAGCCTGGTCTATGCGGACGGAGCGCTGCTTTCGTCCCTCATCGGCAACAACAACACGACCGCCTCGCCCCGCTGGAGCCTCGTCAGCCCGCAGGAGATCGAGCGCATCGACGTGCTTTACGGCCCCTTCTCGGCCGCCTATCCGGGCAATTCGATCGGCGCGGTGGTCAACATCACCACGCGGCTGCCCGATACGCTCGAAGCGACGGCGACCGCCGGCACCAGCGTGCAGCGCTTCAACCAGTACGGCACATCCGACACGCTGCCCACCTATCAGATCGGCGGCACGCTGGGCGATCGTTTCGGCCCGCTCGCGCTGTTCGCCAGCGTCGATCATGTGACGAGCCACGGCCAGCCCTTGCTCTATGTGACCGGCGCGCAGCCCGCGGGCACCACCGGCGGCTTCGACAGCAGCACGCGCACCGGTGTGCCCACACGGGTGCTCGGCGCGAGCGGGTTCGAGCGCCAGTCGCAGGACCAGATCAAGCTCAAGGCGGCGCTGGACATCACCCCGGACATCCGCCTCACCTATGTCGGCGGCCTGTTCCTCAACGACACAGACGCGCACGCCGAAACCTATCTGAGCGGCGCAGGCGGCGCGCCTGCCTACACCAGCGGCTTCGACAGCGGCATCTATCGCTTCGACGAGCGCCACTGGTCGCACAGCGTCACCGCGGCGGGCTCGGGCGACCGCTTCGACTGGCAGGTGATCGGCACGCTCTACGACTTCGCGCACGACGTGCAGCGCACGCCGACCGGCACGGCCCCGGCCGCGCTTTCGGGGGGAGCGGGGAACGTCACCCGGCTCGACGGCACCGGCTGGAAGACGCTGGACGCCAAAGGCGCGTGGCGTTCCGACGCGGCGGCGACGCACACGCTGAGCTTCGGCGCGCATGGCGACTGGTTCCGCCTCAACAGCAACCGATACAGCACGACCGACTGGCTGAACGGCCCCGACGGCACGCTCAATCTCCAGTCGCGGGGCCGCACCCGCACGCTCGCGCTGTGGGCGCAGGATGCGTGGAGGCTACTTCCCACCGTCACGCTGACAGCGGGCGGGCGCTACGAATGGTGGAAGGCCTATGACGGGCGCAACGTCTCGCTGACGCCCGCCATCGCCGCCGATCAGCCGGAGCTGTCCGCGCATCGTTTCTCGCCGAAAGCCTCGCTCGCCTGGGACGCCGCGCCGCACTGGACGCTGCGCCTCAACTTCGGCGAGGCATGGCGTTTCCCGACGGTCGGCGAACTCTACCAGATCGTGACGACACCGGTGCCGGCGGTCCCCAACCCGAACCTGAAGCCCGAGCGCGCGCTCTCCGAGGAGCTGGCGATCGAGCATCATGACGCCCATGGCTCGATCCGCCTGTCCGTCTTCAACGAGTCGATCAAGGACGCGCTGATCTCGCAGACCGGGCCGCTGCCCGGCACCGCCCAGTTCGGCACCTTCGTCCAGAATGTCGACCGGACGCGCGCGCGGGGCATCGAGCTGGCCATCCAGCGCACCGATCTGCTGCCCCGCTTCGATCTCTCAGGGAGCGTCACCTATGCCGATGCGACCACGCGCAAGGATACGGTGTTCCCGGCCGCCGAGGGCAAGCTGCTGCCGCAGGTGCCGCACTGGAAGGCGAGCGTAGTGGGCACCTGGCGCCCGGTCGACCGCGTCTCGCTCACCGCCGCCGCGCGCTATTCCAGCCGCAACTTCGGCGCGCTCGACAACAGCGACGTGGTCGGCAACGTCTATCAGGGCTTTTACAAATATTTCGTCGTCGATCTCCGCGCGGACGTCCGCGTCGGCGACCACATGACCTTCGCGCTCGGCGTCGATAATGTGAACAACGACAAATATTTCCTCTACCATCCCTTCCCGCAGCGGAGCCTGTTCATGCAGGTCGGATGGAAGCTGTGACGCGGGCCTCCGCCAGCATCCATTCGCGGAGCTGGCGGAAGGCGGAGGACTCCATCCTCGCCGGCGGATAGGCGAGGTAATAAGCGCGCTCGCTCGGCAACGGCAGGTCGAAAGGCCGGACGAGCGCGCCGGAGGCCAGCTCCGGCTCGATCAGGAAGCTCGGCACCAACGCGGCGCCCGCCCCCGCCGCCGCCGCCTGCGCCAGCATCAGGAAATGCGAGAAGCCGGGCAGCGGCCCCTCCGGCACATGATCCACCCCCGCCAGCGCGAACCAGCGCGCCCAGGCATCCCGCCGGTTCGACTGGACGAGCAGCGGCAGCCGGGCGAGATCGCGTGGCTCACGAAGCCCCTCGGCCAACGTCGGCGACACCACAGGGATCGCCGCCTCGCGGAACAGCAGGTCGCACACCGCGCCCGGCCAGTCGGGGCGGCCGAAATGGATCGCCGCGTCGAAAGGCTCGATCGCGAAGTCGAACTCGTCCGCGCGGGCGGCGAAGTTGACGATCAGATCGGGGTGCCGCTCGGTGAGCCTCGGCAGGCGCGGCGCCAGCCAGCGCATCCCGAAACTCGGCAGCGTCGCCAGCTCGATCACCCGTTCGCTGGGCCGAGCCATCGCGCGCGCCGTCGCCCGCCGGATCGCGCCCAGCGCAGCCTCCACCTCCTCGGCATAGGTACGGCCCGCCTCGTTGAGGCTCACGCGCCGCCCGGTCCGGTCGAACAGGCTGACGCCGAGCCATTCCTCCAGATGGGCGATCTGGCGGCTGATCGCGCTTTGCGTGAGCCCCACCTCGGCGGCGGCGCGGCTGAAGCTGCCATGGCGCGCGGCGGCGGCGAAGCTGTGCAGCATCGCCATCGGGGGCAGCGTGCGGCGATCCTCCTCGCTCATTCCATTCCCTCATGCGGATATGATGCTTTTACGTTTGTGCGTAGGCAGCGCCAGGTCAATAGCCATGCGATCCGCGCACAAGGAATGAGCCGATGACCAGCCCGATCATGCCCGTCTACAACCCCGCCCCCGTCACCCCGGTGCGCGGCGAAGGCGTGTGGCTGGAGGAGGCCGACGGCACGCGCTGGCTCGACTGTATCAGCGGCGTCGCCACCAACGCGCTGGGACATTGCCACCCGGCGCTGGTCGAGGCGCTGACCCGTCAGGCGGGCAAGCTCTGGCACACCTCCAACGCGATCCGCGTGCCGGGCCAGATCGAGCTGGCCGAGCGACTGGTCGCGCACAGCTTCGCCGATCGCGTCTTCTTCTCCAACACCGGCACCGAGGCGGTGGAGTGCGCGATCAAGACCGCGCGCCGCTATCACAAGGTCAACGGCCAGCCCGAGCGCTTCGAGGTGATCGGCTTCACCGGCTCCTTCCACGGCCGCACCTATGGCGCGATCAACGCGTCTGGCAACCCGGCCTATCTCGACGGCTTCGGCCCGCCGCTGCCGGGCTTCCTCCATCTCGCAATGGACGATCACGAAGCCTTCGCCGAGGCGGTCGCACGGCCGGGCATGGCGGCGGTGATCGTCGAGCCGGTACAGGGCGAAGGCGGCGCGCGGGCCTTCTCGGGCGAGGATCTGCTGCGCCTGCGCCAGCTTTGCACCCGGCATGGCGTGCTCTTGATCCATGACGAGGTGCAGAGCGGCATGGGCCGCACCGGCAAGCTCTTCGCGCACCAGTGGTTCGAGGGCTGCGCGCCGGACATCATGGCGGTGGCCAAGGCGCTGGGATCGGGCTTCCCGGTCGGCGCCTGCCTCGCGACCGAGGAAGCGTCGAAGGGCATGGTCGTCGGCACGCACGGCTCGACCTTCGGCGGCAATCCGCTCGGCATGGCGGTGGCGCTCGCCGCGTTCGACGTGATCGCGAGCGAAGAGACGCTGGCCAACGCCCGCACCGTGTCCGACTATCTCCGTAGCCGTCTTCAGGCCGTCGCCGAGCGCAATCCCGACATGATCGTCGAGCTGCGCGGCAAGGGGATGCTGGTCGGCCTCAAGCTCAAGCCGAACAACCGCGAATTCCTGATGAAGGGCTGGGAACAGCACATCCTGCTCTCGGGCTGCGGCGACAATTGCGTCCGCATCCTGCCGCCGCTGATCCTGACAGAAGCGGAGGCCGACGAGATCGTCCGCCGCGTCGAGGCGACGTGCGCGGCGATGCGCGTGCAACTGGCCGCGGTGGCGTGATAGGAACGCATCCCATGACGCGCTTCATCTCGACCAATCCTTCGACCGGCGAAACCCTCTGGGAAGGCGATGCCGCCGGCCCGGAGCAAGTCCACGCCGTCCTCCCCAAGGCCCGCGCCGCGTTCGAGGGCTGGTCGGTGACGCCACTCGACGAGCGCATCGCCTTCGTCCGCGCCTTCAAGGCCCGACTGGAAGCGAATGCCGAGACGCTCGCCCGCGCCATCTCGCAGGAGACAGGCAAGCCGGCATGGGAGGGCAAGCAGGAAGCGGCCACGATGGTCGCCAAGGTCGAGACCTCGATCAAGGCGCAGGCCGAGCGCGCCGGTGAGCGCGAGCAGGGCATGGCCTTCGGCCGTGCGATCCTGCGCCATCGGCCGCATGGCGTGATGGCGGTGCTGGGGCCGTACAACTTCCCCGGACATCTGCCCAACGGCCACATCGTCCCGGCGCTGCTGGCGGGCGACACGGTGGTGTTCAAGCCCTCCGAAGAGACGCCGCTGGTCGGCGAGATCATGGCGAAATGCTGGGCCGAGGCTGGCCTGCCGGAGGGCGTGTTCAACCTCGTGCAGGGCGGACGCGACACCGGCGCTGCGCTGCTCGACGGGCATATCGACGGGCTGCTCTTCACCGGCTCGGCGGGTGCGGGCGCGCATTTCCGGCGGGTGTTCGTGGATCGCCCCGAGGTGATCCTCGCCCTCGAACTGGGCGGCAACAATCCGCTGATTGCGTGGGACGGTGACACGCAGGCGATCGCCTCGATCGTGGTCCAGTCGGCCTTCATCACCTCGGGCCAGCGCTGCTCCTGCGCGCGTCGCCTGATCGTGCCGGAGGGTGCTGAGGGCGATCGCATGGTGAACGCCGTGGCGCAGATGACCGACCGCCTCACCATCGGCCAGTGGGACGAGACGCCCGAGCCGACCTTCGGCCCGCTCATCTCCGCCGCCGCCGCCGACAAGGCGCGCGAGGCGGTCGCCGCGCTCGTCGCCAAGGGCGCCAGGGTGATCCGTCCGTTCGAAACAATCGCCGGCCGTTCGGACGCCTATGTCACCCCCGCGATCCTCGACGTGACCGGGCTCGACGTGCCGGATGCGGAGATCTTCGCGCCGGTGCTGCAAGTCATCCGCGTTGCCGATTTCGACGCCGCGATCCGCGCCGCCAACGCCACCGCCTACGGCCTGTCAGGCGGCCTGATCTCGGCCGACGAGGCGCTGTGGCGCCGCTATGCGGATCGGGCGCGGGCGGGCGTGCTCAACTGGAACCGCCCGACCACGGGGGCGGCCGGCACCATGCCCTTCGGCGGGCTCGGCTCCTCGGGCAATCATCGCCCGAGCGCTTATTATGCCGCCGACTATTGCGCCTATCCGGTCGCAAGCTTCGAGGCCGGCGTGGTCGCGGACCTGTCGGGCGAGATCAAGGGCCTCAAGGCCGCCGGATGAAGTCCACGAAAGCCCGCAAGGGCGCCGGCATCAGCCGCCGGCTCGGATAGTAAAGGAAGGGGCCGGTGAAGGACTGCCACCAGTCGGGCAGCACCGGCTCCAGCCGCCCATCGGCGAAATAGGGTTCCAGAAAGCCCTCGAAGCTTTTGATGATGCCGAGGCCGGCGATCGCCGCGGCCACCTCGTCGTCGAAATTGCCGCCGGTGAAGCGCCCGGCCGGCGTGATGCGCACCATCTCCTCGCCCCGCTCGAACTCCCACGGATGCATGACGCCGCTCGAAAAGCGGTGGAGCACGCAGTCATGGCCGAGCAGATCGCGCGGATGCCGGGGATGCCCCCGTTCCGCCAGATAATCGGGCGATGCGCCGCAGGCGAAGCGCTGCACGCGCGGGCCGATCGGCACCGCGATCATATCCTGCTCCAGCCGCTCCTCATAGCGGATGCCGGCATCGAACCCCGCCGCCAGCACGTCGATGAAGCGATCATCCGAGATCAACTCGACCGAGATGCCGGGATGCGCCTTCAGGAAGGCCGCGATGATCGGCGGCATGATCTGCCGCGTCACGGCCCCCGGCGCGTTGAGGCGCAGCGTGCCCCTCGGGCTGTCCCGATAGCCGTTGACGACATCCAGCGCGGCCTCGACCTCGCCCAGCGCCGGCCCCAGCCGCTCGATCAGCCGCGCGCCTGCTTCGGTGGGCGTGACGCTGCGCGTGGTGCGGTTGAAGAGGCGGACACCCAGCCGCTGCTCCAGCCGCCGCACCGCTTCCGAGAGTGTCGAGGCCGACACGCCGCGCAGCAGCGCCGCGCCCCGGAAGCTCCGCGCACGGGCGACGGCGGCGAAGGCGTCGAGATCGGCCAGATCGGTCATTGTTCGATTATCCGTACAGCTCGTGCAACGCTTGCCGGATTATCGCACGGCCGGCGCGCCTCCATAAAGCCCCCCGGCACAGGAGGCTGAACGCATGGATATTCGCACTCTCGGAAAGACCGGCCCGAAGGTTTCGGCGGTCGGGCTCGGCTGCATGGGCATGTCGGGCATGTATGGCCCGTCCGATCGGGCGGAGGGCATCGCCACCATCCATGCCGCGCTCGATGCGGGCATCACGCTGCTCGACACCGGCGATTTCTACGGCATGGGGCACAACGAGATGCTGATCGGCGAGGCGCTGAAGGGGCGCCCGCGCGACAGCTACCAGTTGAGCGTCAAGTTCGGCGGCCTGCGCGCGCCCGACGGATCATGGTGCGGCTTCGACGCGCGGCCGGCGGCGGTGAAGAATTTCCTCTCTTATTCGCTCCAGCGGCTGGGCGTCGACCACATCGATATCTACCGGCCGGCACGGCTCGATCCGAACGTGCCGATCGAGGACACGATCGGCGCGATCGCCGAAATGGTGGAGAAGGGATATGTCCGCCATATCGGCCTGTCGGAGGTCGGCTCCGAAACGATCCGCCGGGCGGCGGCGGTGCATCCGATCGTCGATCTCCAGATCGAATATTCGCTCGTCTCGCGCGGGATCGAGGACGGCATTCTCGACACCTGCCGCGCGCTCGGCATCGACATCACTGCTTATGGCATCCTGTCGCGCGGGCTTATCTCGGGTCATTGGAGCAAGGACAGCATCGCCGCACCGACCGACTTCCGTTCGCACTCGCCCCGCTTCGAGCAAGGCAATATCGACGCCAACCTCGCGCTGGTGGAGGCGTTGCGGCGCGTGGCGGAGGCCAAGGGCGTGACGGTCGCGCAGATCGCCATCGCCTGGGTGGCGGCGCAGGGGCAGGACATCGTGCCGCTGATCGGCGCGCGCCGTCGCGATCGGCTGGCCGAGGCGCTGGGCGCGCTCGACGTGCGGCTCGACAAGGCCGATCTGGAGGCCATCGAGCGTGCCGTCCCCAGGGGCGCCGCGCAGGGCGACCGCTATAACGCCTGGGGCATGGCGACGCTCGACAGCGAGCGTTGAGGGAAGGGGGTGCGCCCGCGTCAAGCGACGCGGCGCACCCAACCCTTCACGTCCTCGATCCGGCCGCGCTGGATGCCGACGAGGGCGTCCTTCAGCATGTCGGTGGTCTCGCCGCCGCCGCCATTGCCGATGGTGAAGTCGCCGGCCGTGCTCTTCACCTGACCGATCGGGGTGACCACCGCCGCCGTGCCGCAGGCGAACACCTCGCGCAGCTTGCCCGAGGCGGCGTCGGCGCGCCACTGGTCGATCGAATAGGGCTCCTCGCGCACGGTGATGCCCTTGCCGCGCGCCAGTTCGATCACCGAGGCGCGGGTGATGCCGGGCAGGATCGTGCCGGTCAGCGGCGGCGTCTGGATCGATCCGTCGTCGAACAGGAAGAAGATGTTCATGCCGCCCAGTTCGTCCACCCAGCGATGCTCGACCGCGTCGAGGAACACCACCTGATCGCAACCATGCCGGATCGCCTCGGCCTGCGCGATCAGGCTCGCGGCATAGTTGCCGCCGCACTTGGCCGCGCCCGTGCCGCCCGGAGCGGCGCGGGTATAGTCGTCCGACACCCAGACGCTGACCGCCTTCTTCCCGCCCTTGAAATAGGCGCCCACGGGGCAGGCGATCACGCAGAAGATATATTCCGCCGCCGGCCGCACGCCGAGGAAGGTCTCCGACGCGAACATGAAGGGGCGCAGATAGAGGCTGCCCTCGCCGCCCGGAATCCACGCCTCGTCGATCTTGATGAGCGCGTCGAGCGCGCCGAGGAACAGTTCCTCCGGCACCTCCGGCATCGCCATGCGGCGCGCGGATTCGTTGAAGCGGTGGGCGTTCTGCTCGGGACGGAACAGGGTGATGCCCCCGTCCTCGGCGCGATAGGCCTTCATCCCCTCGAAGATTTCCTGCGCATAATGCAGCACGGCGCAGGCCGGATCGAGCTGGAACGGGCGGCGCGCCTCCACCTTGGCGCTATGCCAGCCCTGCCCCTCGGTCCACTTCACGGTCACCATATGATCGGTGAACACGCGGCCGAAGCCGGGGTCTTCCAGCAGCGTGGCCCGCTCGGCCGCCGCCACCGCCGCCGGGTTGGGCTCGATCGAGAATTGCAGCTTGGCGTCCGCGTTCATGCACCGCTCCTTGGATCTGTCGCGCTCCCCTTATCGAGCCGGAGGGCGGCAGGCCACCCCCGCCTGTCCGAACGGACACGGCTCATCGACTCGACCGCGCGAAGCCGCGCACGCGATCATGTGGTTAACGAATCATCTCCATCGTCGTCGCCACGAAGAAATCCGCCGAAACGCCGATAAATTCCGGGGCGATTGCCTAAAAATCCGACGTCCGTGGACATTTTGGTAACCTCGGTTACCTATCCCGGCTCCTATTGCAGGGGCATGTCATGGCATTAGAGGGTCCGAGCGAGTCGAAAGGGGTGCGTGGCCGCATCGATGCGGCGCTGCGCGACCTGTTTGACTGGTTCACAGGCCTTCCGCGCGAGGAAGCCATCGACTTCCGCAGCGACATCCTCGAAACCGTGATGCTGAAGCCGAGCGCGCTGCTGCTCACCGGCATGGGCGTGCTGCTGATGAGCGGCACCGTCATGGCGCTGACCGGCGCCGGCTGGGCCATCGCATGGTTCGCCGTCGATTCCCTGCTCCTCGCGCTCCGCCTGATTCCCACCTTCCTGCACGAGCGGCGGGGGCGGCAGATGCCGGCCCCGCTGGCGCGCATGGTGGTGATGAGCGCGCTCATCATGTGCCTCATCTTCGGGGCCGGCTGCTCGGCCACCGTGCTGATGCAGACCAAGCCGTTGATGGTGGTGGCGACGGGATCGCTGATCGGTGTGGTCGCCGGCCTCGCGACTCGCTGGGCGGCGCTGCCGCGGCTCGCCCTTCCCGCGATCGTGGTGATCGCCGTGCCCTTTTGCGCAGCGGTGGCGACGGCCGGCAACGGCATGTTCCGCGCCGGCGCCATGCAGTTCGCGGTTATCATCGCCGCCACCGCCGCGCTGACGCTCCAGAACAACCGCACGCTGGTGGCGCTGTTCCGGGCGGAGCGGCGCAACCGCGTGCTGGCGACGACCGACAGCCTCACCGGGCTTCCCAACCGCGCCGGCCTGATCGCCGAGCTGAACCGCCTGCGCACCGCCGCCACGGACGGGCAGGACGGCGAGATCACCTCGCTGTTCGTCGATCTCGACAGCTTCAAGGCGGTGAACGACCGCTTCGGCCACAGCGCGGGCGACCGCGTGCTGGCGGCGGCGGCGATGCGGCTGCGGGCGGTGGCGGCGCCGCACTTCGTCTGCCGGCTCGGCGGCGACGAATTCGTGGTGGTGATGAACAGCAGCGATCGCGCCGTGGCCACCTTCGTCGCCCGCCATATCGCGGAGCGGATACGCGAGCCGATCGAAGGCTGCGCGGCCGAGCCGGTGCTGATCGGCGCCAGCATCGGGGTCGCCTTCGGATCGATCGCCAATCGCGACGCCGAGCAGATTCTCGCCGAGGCGGACATGGCGCTCTATCTCGCCAAGGATGCGGGCGGCGGCCGTCACGCGATCGGCAGCGGCCTGCGGGTATCGGCCTGATCCCTCTCGCAGACGGTTCCTTGTCGCGCCGATCCGCTCTAGAGGCGCGCAGGACATGGCCGCGCTCGACTCCCACCTCGCCGCCGCGCTGGAGCGCATCGACGCCCGCCACGAACGGCGCCGGCTCAGCGCCACCACGCTCGAAGCCCAGGGGCGGCTGACGCGCGGCGCCGCGCGGCTGGTCGACTTTTCCAGCAACGACTATCTCGGCCTCGCCCTCCACCCGCTGCTGGCCGAGCGATCGGCGGAATGGGCGGCGCGGCTGGGGAGCGGCTCGGGCGCCTCGCGGCTCGTCACCGGCACGCACGAGGCGCATCTGGCGCTGGAGGCGAAGATCGCCGCCTTCAAGGGGAAGGAGGCCGCCCTCCTCTTCCCGAGCGGCTGGCATCTGAACGCAGCGGTGCTGGCGGCGCTGCTCAGGGCCGCGCCCGGCACGCTGCTGTTCACCGACCGGCTGATCCATGCGAGCCTCCATGCGGGCGCCGCCGGCCATCGCCAGATCCGCTTCCGCCACAATGATCTCGACCATCTGGAGGAGCTGCTCGCCGGCTATGCCGACCGGCCCGGCCCGCGCCTGATCGTCACCGAGAGCGTGTTCAGCATGGACGGCGACCGGGCGGACCTCGCCCGCCTCTCCGCCCTTGCGAAGGCGCACGACGCCTTCCTCTATCTCGACGAGGCCCATGCCACCGGCGTGCTCGGGCCGCAGGGCCGCGGCCTCTCCGCCACCGTGCCCGACGCCGCCGACCTGGTGATGGGCACGTTCAGCAAGGCGCTGGGGAGCTTCGGCGCCTATGTCGCGGGATCGCGGCTGCTGATCGACTATCTGGTCAACGCCTGCGGGGGCTTCATCTTCTCCACCGCGCCGCCGCCCGCGATGCTGGGCGCGATCGACGCGGCGCTGGACCTTGTGCCCGGCATGGACGCCGAGCGCGCCCGCCTCGCCGCCCATGGCGGGCATCTGCGCGCGCGGCTGACGGCGGCCGGGATCGACACCGCCGACAGCTCGACCCAGATCGTCCCCGCCATCGTCGGCGGCGCCGAGGAGGCACTGGCGCTAGCCGAGGCGCTGGCGGCCGATGGCCTGCTCGCCGCCGCGATCCGCCCGCCGACCGTGCCGCCCGGCACCAGCCGCCTGCGCCTCGCGCTGCGCGCGCCGCATGACGAGGCCGATATCGAACGTCTCGCCGATGCGATCGTCGCCCGGATGCAGCGATGAAGCTCGTTCTCCTGCACGGCTGGGGCTTCGACGCGACGCTGTGGGACGGCGTGCGCGCCGCCCTGCCCGAATTCGAGACGATCGCGTGGGACCGGGGCTATTTCGGAGAACCCTCGGCAGAAGCTGTCACAGGGCCGTGCATGGGCATCGGCCATTCGCTCGGCGCGATGCCGTTGGCGGGCGCGATGCCGGAGGGCTGCGTCGGGCTGGTCGCGATCAACGGCTTCGACCGCTTTGCCGGGGAGGGCGCGGTGCCGCCGCGCGTGATCGAGCGGATGCGCAGGCGTTTCGGGGAAGCTCCCATGGAGGTGCTCGCCGACTTCCGCACCCGCTGCGGCGGTGATCCCCCGCCCACGATCCGCGACGAAGCGGCGCTGGCTGCCGACCTCGCCCTGCTTGCGGAGGCCGACCGGCGCGGCATGGTCCGCGTGCCGACGCTGGTGCTGCACGGCGCGGCGGACCCGCTTCTCCCCGCGCCGATGCGCGACAGCGTCTTCGCCGGAGCCCCCCGCGAGACGCTGGAGGAGGCGGGCCACCTCCTGCCCCTCACCCATCCCGGCTGGTGCGCCACGCGCATCCGCGCCTTCGCGAGCCTCCTCGCTTGAGCATCGCCGACGCCTTCGGCCGCGCGGCCGACTATGATCGCCATGCCGCCGTCCAGCGCACCGTCGCCGGGCGGCTGGCCGGCCGCGTCGCCGCACTGCCGCTCGCGGCGGCCCCGCGCATTCTGGAGATCGGTTGCGGCACCGGCCTGCTCGGCGCGGCGCTGATCGATCGCCTGCCCGGCGCGCGCTGGCATATGACCGATCTCTCCCCCGCGATGGTCGAGCGGGCACGCCAGCGCTTCGCGGACCGCCCGGATATCGCCTTCGCCACGATGGACGGCGAGGCCCCGGACATCGCCGGCCGGTTCGACCTGATCGTCTCCAGCCTCGCTTTCCAGTGGTTCGCGGACCTGCCCGGCGCCATCGGACGGCTGGGCAAGCTGCTCGCCCCCGGCGGCCATCTCGTCTTCACGACGATGGCGGCGGGCAGCTTCGCCGAGTGGCGCGTGGCGCATGACGGCCTCCCCTGCGGCACGCCCGATTATCCGGGAGCCGGGGCGCTCTCCGCGATAGGCCTCGGCGTCACGATCGAGGCGCTGCCGGTGCGCCACCACGACGCCCGGGATTTCCTCCATGCGGTGAAGGCGATCGGCGCCGGCACGCCGCGCCCCGGCCATAAACCGCTCACCCCCGCCCAGCTTCACGCGGTGATGCGCCGCTTCGAGGAGGCGGGCTCGACCGCCAGCTATGTCGTCGCCACTTGCGTCCTCGGCGCTTCAGGAGAACAAGCGCGGGCATGACCCGCCTTATCGTCACCGGGACGGATACCGGCATCGGCAAGACCGTCTTCTCCGCGGCATTGGCCAGCGCACTCGGCGCGACCTACTGGAAGCCGATCCAGTCGGGGCTGGAGGACGGCGCGGATGCCGACAGCGTGGCGGCGCTCGGCGTCGAGCGCGTGCTGCCCGAAGCCTATCGCCTCACCCACCCGCTCTCGCCGCATCGCTCGGCCGAGCTGGACGGCATCACGCTCGATCCCGTTCAGCTCATTCCGCCCGAGGTGAAAGGCCCGCTGGTGGTCGAAGGAGCCGGCGGCGTGCTGGTGCCGGTGACGCGGCAATTGCTCTTCGCCGATCTCTTCGCGCGCTGGGGGATGCCGGCGGTGCTGGTGGCATGGACCGGGCTCGGCACGATCAACCACAGCCTGCTCTCGATCGAGGCGCTGCGCGCGCGGGGCGTGCCCATTCTTGGGCTCGCCTTCGTCGGCGACGAGAATGAGGATAATGAGGCCACCATCTGCCAGATCGGGCAGGTGAAGCGGCTAGGCCGCCTGCCGATCCTCGATCCGCTGACGCCGGGCGCGCTGCGCGGCGCCTTCCACGAGCATTTCCGCATCGAGGATTTCCGCGCGTGACCTCGCCCGTCTGGCATCCTTTCACCCAGCATGGCTTGCAGGAGCCGATCCCGCTGGTCGAGCGGTCCGAAGGCGCGGCTCTCCACACGGCGGACGGGCGGCGGATCATCGACGCCATCTCGTCCTGGTGGGTGACGACGCACGGCCATTGCCATCCGCGCATCATGGCCGCGATCCGCGCGCAGGCCGAGACGCTCGACCAGATCATCTTCGCCGGCTGGACCCACGAGCCCGCCGAACGGCTCGCACAGGGCCTCGTCGGGATGATGCCGGCGCCGCTCGCCCATGTCTTCTATTCGGATTCGGGCTCCACCTCGGTGGAGGTGGCGCTCAAGATGGCGCTGGGCTTCTGGCTCAACCGGGGCGAGCCGCGCCACCGCATCCTGACGCTGGAGCATGGCTATCATGGCGACACGATCGGCGGCATGTCGGTCGGCGCGCGCGGGGTCTATAATCAGGCGTACACGCCGCTGCTGTTCGACGTCGGCACGCTGCCCTTCCCCACCGGTGACGGGCAGGCGACGCTCGATGCGCTGGAGACCGCGTGTCGGGACAAGCCCGCCGCGCTGATCCTTGAGCCGCTGGTGCTGGGCGCGGGCGGGATGCTGTTCTATTCGCCCAGGGTGCTGGCCGAGATGCGGGCGATCTGCGCGCGGCATGGCGTGCTCTTCATCGCCGACGAGGTGATGAGCGGCTGGGGCCGCACCGGCACGCTGCTCGCCTGCGAACAGGCGGGGATCGTGCCCGACATCCTCTGCCTCTCGAAGGGGCTGACCGGCGGCGCGATCCCGCTCGCGGTGACGATGGCCACGCCCGAGATCTTCGAGGCGCATTATTCCACCGACAAGGCGAAGATGTTCTTCCACTCGTCGAGCTACACCGCGAACCCGATCGCCTGCGCCGCCGCGCTAGCCAATCTGGAGGTTTGGCGCGACGAGCCCGTGGCGGAGCGCATCGCCACGCTGGCGGCGCGGCAGGAGGCGCGGATCACGGCCCTCCCCAATATCCGCGATGCGCGTCGGCTGGGCACCATTGCCGCCTGTGAGATCGGCGGAGGCGAAGGCTATCTCGCCTCGATCGGACCGGCGCTGCTGGCCTTCTTCCGCGAGCGCGACCTGCTCGTCCGGCCGATGGGCAACACCGTCTATGTGATGCCGCCCTACTGCATCGACGAGGCCGATCTCGACCGCATCTACGCGGCGATCGGCGAGGCGGCGGAACGCTTCGGCTGATCCCTCCCCGGCGCGTGTCCGGGGAGGGAGCCGGGGTCAGTCGGCGGCCACCATATGCTCGCTGGGGGCCGGCTTGCGGCAGAACCACACCACCGGGATCATCAGCACCGCCATGATCGCGCAGATCCAGAACAGCTCCAGCGAGGAGAGCAGATAGGCCTGGTTGATGATCTGCCGATAGACCGATCCGGCCGCCTGGAGCGGGCTCAGCCCCAGCGACTGGAGCTGGTCCGTCGCCTGACGGAAGACGGGCGAGAAGGGATTGCCCATCTCGGTCAGCCGCTCCTGATGCAACGCCTCGCGACGATCCCAATAGGTGGTGATGATCGACGCCGCGAAACTGCCCGCGGTGATGCGCGCGAAGTTGGAGATGCCGCTCGCCGACGGCACCTTCTCCGCCGGCAGGCCATCGAGCGTGATGGTGAGCAGCGGCACGAAGAAGATGCTCATCGCCAGCCCCTGCAACGCCAGCGGCGCCGCCAGCACGAGGAAGCTCGCGTCCGGCGTATAGTGCGAGCGGATCCAGTAGGAGGCGGCGAAGCACAGGAAAGCGCCCGTCGCCTGCCAGCGCGCATCCAGCTTGAGCCGGCTCACAAACGGCGTCGCGATCACCGCCACCGCGCCCGAGGGAGCCGCCACGAGCCCCGCCCAGGTGGCGTTATAGCCCATATATTGCTGGAGCCAGAGCGGCAGCAGCAGGTTGTTGGCGAAGAACAGCGCATAGCCGAGGCACAGCGCCAGCGTGCCGAGCGAGAAATTCCGTCCGCGGAACAGCGACAGGTCGACCACCGGATGCCGGTCCGTCACCTCCCAGATGATCCAGGCGATGAAACCGACGACGGCGAAGATGGTCAGCACGACGATCAGCGGATGGTTGAACCAGTCGCGATCCTTGCCGAGGTCCAGCATCGTCTGGAGGCTGAACACCCAGAAGGCGAGCAGAAGCAGGCCGCCGGTATCGATGGGAAGCCTGCGGGTCGGCGTCTCGCGGCTGGCGAGCGCGCGCCACGACATCGCCGCGCAGATCAGGCCGATCGGCACGTTGATGAGGAAGATCCAGCCCCAATAATAATTGTCGGAGATATAGCCGCCGAGCACCGGGCCGAGCACAGGCGCGGTCAGCGTCGTCATCGACCAGATGGCGAGCGCGGTGCCCCGCTTCTGCGGCGGGAAGATCGAGATGAGCAGCGCCTGGCTGCCCGGAATCATCGGGCCGGAGACGGCGCCCTGAAGGATGCGGAAGACGATCAGCGACGGCAGGCTCCACGCGATGCCGCAGAGCAGCGAGGCGACCGTGAAGGCCAGCACCGAGACGCTGAAGGTGCGGACCACGCCGAACCGGCCCATCAGCCAGCCGGTCAGCGGCACCGTCACGCCGTTCGCCACCGCGAAGGAGGTGATGACCCAGGTGCCATTGTCGGTGCTGACGCCCAGATTGCCCGAGATGGTGGGCAGCGAGACGTTGGCGATCGTGCCGTCCAGCACCTGCATGAAGGTGCCGAGCGCAAGCGCGATCGCGGTGATGCCCAGCGCCGCGCCGGTGAGCGGCGCGGGCTGCCCACCCGGCGCGGCCGGGCCGCTCACCGGGCGGAACCCATGTTCTGGGCGATGATCTGGCGGATGCGGGCTTCCACCTCGGGGCCGCCATCCACCGCTTCCTGCGTGCCGCCGGCGGGCGGCGTGCTGCCGGCCACCATCGGGCCGGAACGATCGCTGGTCGCCACCGTCACGTTCATCGACAGGCCGATGCGCAGCGGGGTCTTGGCCAGTTCCTTCGGATCGAGTGCGATGCGGACGGGCACGCGCTGGACGATCTTGATCCAGTTGCCCGAGGCGTTCTGCGGCGGCAACAGCGAGAAGGCGTTGCCCGAGCCGGCGCCGAGGCCCAGCACCTTGCCATGGAAGGTCACGCCCTTGCCGTAGACGTCCGCCTTGATCGTGGCCGGCTGGCCGACGCGCAGATGCTCGAGCTGGGTCTCGCGGAAGTTGGCGTCCACCCACAGGCTGTCGAGCGGCACCACGGCCATCAGCGGCGTGCCCGGCGCGACCCGCTGGCCGAGCTGGACGGTGCGCTGGGCGACGACGCCGGAGACGGGCGCCTTGATGTTCATATAGGCGCGGCTGATCGCGGCGCGGCGCACGGCGGCGATCGCGGCGAGCACGGCCGGGTTGTTATAGACGTCGGTGCCCTGGATCGCGCTGGCCGCCTGCGAACGCTTCGCCTCGGCGAGGTTCAGCGCGGCGCGCGCCGTGGTGACGGCATCGGCGGCGTGACTCACCTCCTCGCCCGAGACGGCACCGTCGGCGACGGCGGCCTTGCGGCGGCGATAGTCGTTCTCGGCGCGGCCGAGATCGGCCTGAGCCTGCGCGATCTCCGCCGAGGCTTCGTCCACCGACGAGCCCTGCGAGCGGAAGGCGCGGACGGCGCGGCCGAGATCGGCCTCGGCCGAGGCCAGCGCGACATCCTCGGTCGCCGGATCGAGATCGATCAGCGGCTGGCCCCGCGTCACCGCCTGCGTGTTGTCGGCGTGGAGCGCGATCACCGTGCCGCCTTCGCGCGCCGTGATCGAGACGATGTTGCCGCCCACATAGGCGTCATCCGTCTCCTCGCTCGACGGGGCGAGCAGAATACTGACGCCATAAGCGATCGCGGCCAGCACGATTACGATGCCGAGGATGAGGAAACCGGTGCGGCGCGCGCGCGACTTGGGCGGCTCCTGCACGGCATTGGCGACAGGCGCTGGGGCGTCCATGGGAGTCTCCCGATCGATGGTCTGGGGGGTGTCGGTCATGAGTGGGTGTCCGCGGCAGGAGCCGCCTGACGCGGCGCGAGAGGATCGAAGCCGCCGCCCAACGCGGCGATGAGCTGGATGCGGCGGGTCAGCGCATCGGCCTGCACGCCGACCAGCGCCTGCTCGGCCTCCAGCAGGCGGAAGCCGGAATCGATGGCGTCGAGCTGCGAGCCGAGGCCGGTCCGCACGCGCACCTGATCGAGCCGCACCGTGTCGCGCAGGCCCTGCACGACGCGGCCCTGCTCGGCCAGATCCTCGTCCGCCGAGCGGACGTTGGTGATGGCGTCCGCGGATTCGCGCACGGCGTTCAGAACAGCGTTGTCATAGCTCGCCACCGCGCCATCGAGATCGGCGGTCGCGCCGCGATACTGCGCGCGCAGGCGGCCGCCTTCGAAGATCGGCAGGCTGAGCGCGGCGCCGCCGCTGAACGAGCCCGCGCCGCCGGTGAAGAAGTTGGAGAGGCCGACCGAGGCGAGCCCGGCGAGCGCGGTGATGCTCACGTCCGGCAGGAAGGCGGCGCGCGCCACCTTGCGGCCCTGCACCGCCGCCTCGATCCGCGCCTGCCCCGCGAGCAGGTCCGGCCGGCGGCCGAGCAGGTCGGCGGGCAGCATCTCGGGCACCACCGGCGCCTTGTCGAGCGCGAGGGTGGGCTTCCCGATCTGCGGATAGAAATCGGCGCCCCGGCCGACCAGTGCGGCAAGGGCATGGATCAGCACGTCGCGCTGGCGGGTGGCCTGCGTCCGCACCTGCTCGGCCTCGGCGAGCAGCGTCTCGGCCTGCTTGAGCTGGAACTGGCTGCTGAGCTGGTTCTTCACGCGCGCCTGGGCATAGCCGAGCGCCTTCTGCCGGGTGTCGACGAAGCCGTCCGCCACCTCGATCAGGCGATTGGCCTGCGCAAGCCCGACATAGGCCTGCGCGATCGCGACCGAGAGCGAGAGCCGGGCCGCCGCGCTGTCCAGCCGCGCCGCGTCGGCCGAAGCGGAGGCCTGCCGCACCGCCGAACGCTGGCGGCCGAACAGGTCGAGATCCCAGTCCAGATTGGCGCCGGCGATGGCGATGTTGGCGGTGTTGCCGCCGATCGGCGGCGGCGCCAGCTTGTCGCCGATCCGCGCCCGCATCACCTGCGCCGATCCGTTGACATGGGGCAGCAGCGCGGAATGCTCCACCTGCACTTCGGCGCTCGCGGCGCGGACGCGGGCCTCGGCGGCGGCGAGGCTGGGATTGCCGGCCAGGCCCGCCTGGATCAGCGCGTCGAGCTGGGGGTCGCCGAACGCGGTCCACCAGTCGGCGCCGATCTTCGCGGTGCCGCTTTCGAGCCCGAGCGAGCCCTCCTGCACCTGCGCCACCTGCGGCCCCTCATGCGGCACCGCCGCGCATCCGGCGAGCAGCATGGCCGCCACCGCCGGGAATGCGATCACCCGCTTCATTCCGCCAACTCCTTATGCCTGTCCGGGCAGCCGCAAACACGCTCCGCCGCGGCCAGCAGCTTGATGAGGCCAGCCACCACGACGTCTACCTCGTCCTGTTCGAAATCCACCAGCACCTCGTTCCACGCCTCGACGACCCGATGCTGCAATTGCTCGACAAGCGCGTGCCCCTCGTCGGTGACGGCGAGCTGCACGACGCGCCGATCCGCCGATCCACGATCCCGGACGAGGAAGCCGCGCGCCTCCAGCACGTCGATCATGCGCGTGGTGGCGCCGGTGGTGATCGACAGCTCGCGGGCCAGATCGCCGGCGTTGCGCGCCACGCCGTCGCGCACGACCTTGAGCGCGATCCATTGCACGAAGCTGACGCCGGTATCCTCGAACCGCGATTCGACCAGATTCGCCATCAGCTTGTCGATGCGGCGCACCAGCCGCCCGGGCGAGGAGCGTGCGGCGCAGCTTTGAATCGTGAGAACGGCCATAACGCCTTCCGATGCATTGTCTGCATATGCAGATATTGCACGGTCAAATATTCGTCAAGATACTTCTTCACGGCATCGCTCTGGCCGGATGATGTGACAGCACCGTTCCGATCCGCTACAAACTTGGCGGAACAGGGCTTTCCGGCGGTGAGCAGCCGAAGGGGGAGAGTGCGATGGTCATCATATTGGCGCTTCTGATCGGCTTCATCGCGGGCCTCCGGGCGATGATCGCCCCGCTGGCGATCGCGGTGAAGGCGCGACTCGGGCTTCTCGATCTCCACGGGAGCTGGCTCGCCTTCTTCGGCTATCGCTGGACGCCATGGGTAGTGGCGCTCGCCGCGCTGGCCGAGATCGTCAACGACAAGCTGCCCGCCACGCCGAGCCGCAAGGTGCCGCCGCAATTCGCCGTGCGCGTGCTGCTGGGCGCGCTGTGCGGCGCGGCGGTGGGCATCCCTTCCGGGCAATGGATCGTCACGCTGCTCATCGGCGCGATCGGCGCGGTGCTCGGCACGCTGGGCGGCGCCGCGGCGCGCGGCGCGCTCGCCCGTGCGTTCGGCAAGGATATGCCTGCAGCGCTGATCGAGGACGTGGTGACGCTGCTCCTCGCCGCCGTCGCCGTCCACGCGCTGTGAGCCGCGCATTCGATGCCATCGTCGTCGGCGCGGGGCAGGCCGGCCCGTCGCTCTGCGGGCGGCTGAGCGCCGCCGGCATGAAGGTCGCGCTGGTCGAGCGCCATCTGCTCGGCGGCACCTGCGTCAACACCGGCTGTATGCCGACCAAGGCGCTGGTCGCCTCCGCTTATGCCGCCCATCTCGCCGGCCGCGCGTCGGATTATGGGGTGATGGTGCGCGGGCCGATCGACATCGACATGCCGAAGGTGACGGCGCGCGTGCAGAGCGTCGCCTCGAATGCGCGGGGCAATGTCGAGAAATGGGTCGGCGGCATGGCGAACTGCACGCTGATCCGCGGCCACGCCCGCTTCCTCGCGCCCGACCGGATGCGGGTGGGCGAGGAGGAGATCAGCGCGCCGCGCATCTTCCTCAATGTCGGCGGCCGCGCCGTCGTGCCGGATTTTCCGGGCATCGACGGAATCGACTATCTCACCAACACCTCGATCCTCCAGCTCACCGAGGTGCCGCGTCATCTGATCGTGATCGGGGGCAGCTATATCGGGCTGGAGTTCGCGCAGGCGTACCGCCGCTTCGGCGCCGAGGTGACGGTGGTGGAGAAAGGCCCCCGCATCGTCGCGCGCGAGGATGAGGATGTCTCCGCCGCGCTCCAGGAGATATTGGAGAAGGAGGGCATCGCCTTCCGCCTCAATGCCGAGTGCATCCGCTTCGCCAGACACCCGGACGGCATCGCCGCCGGCGTGACCTGCGAGGAAGGACCGCCCGAGGTGATCGGCAGCCACGTCCTCCTTGCGGTCGGGCGGCAGCCCAACACCGGCGATCTGGGCCTCGACGCCGCCGGCCTCGCCAGCGACGCGCGCGGCTATGTCACCGTCAACGACCGGCTGGAGACCAACGTCCCCGGCATCTGGGCGATGGGCGACTGCAACGGGCGCGGCGCCTTCACCCACACCAGCTACAATGATTACGAGATCGTCGCCGCCAACCTGCTCGACGGCGCGGACCGGCGGGTGATCGACCGCCTGCCCTGCTACGGCCTGTTCACCGATCCGCCGCTCGGCCGCGTCGGGCTGGGCGAGGCCGAGGCCAAGGCGCAGGGCCACCGCATCCGCGTCGGCAGGCGGCCGATGACGCGCGTCGGCCGCGCCGTCGAGAAGGGCGAGGCGCAGGGCTTCATGAAGATCGTCGTCGACGCCGACAGCGACCATATCCTCGGCGGCGCGGTGCTGGGGCCGGGCGGCGACGAGGCGATCCACGTCATCCTCGACATGATGCAGACCGGGCAGACGGCGACCTCGCTCGCCCACACCGTCCATATCCACCCGACCGTCTCGGAACTGCTGCCGACCATCGCGGGCGAGCTGAAGCCCGCCTGAGCCCCTCTTGGCCGGGGCGTCCCCGCCGCGCTAGATGGACGCCCCTCCTCCAAGGCGAGTGCCCCCATGACCGCTGACGACACCCCCGTCTGGTTCATCTCCGGCTGTTCGACCGGCTTCGGCCGCGAGCTGGCGCGGCTCCTTCTCGAACAGGGCCAGCGCGCCGTCGTCACCGCGCGCGGCAGGGATCGCGTCGCCGATCTCGCCGCCCTCGCCCCCGATCGCGCGCTGGCGCTCGATCTCGACGTCACCGACACGGGCCAGATCGCCGCCGCCGTCGGGGCCGCCGAGGCCCGTTTCGGCCGCATCGACGTGCTCGTGAACAATGCGGGCTACGGCTATCAGTCGACCATCGAGGAGGGCGAGGACGCCCGCATCCGCGCCCAGTTCGACGCCAACGTCTTCGGCCTGTTCGCGCTCACCCGCGCGGTGCTGCCGGGGATGCGCGAGCGCCGGCGCGGCCACATCATCAACATCACCTCGGTCGCCGGCCTCGTCGGCTTTCCGGGCTCTGGCTATTATGCCGCCTCCAAGCACGCCGTGGAGGGCTTCTCCGACGCGCTCGCCGCCGAGACGGGGCCGCTCGGGCTTCAGGTCACCTGCGTCGAGCCGGGGCCGTTCCGCACCGACTGGGCGGGCCGCTCGCTCGAACAGACGCCGAGCCGCATCCCCGATTATGCCGACACCGCCGGCGCGCGGCTCCAGAGCACCAGGGCGATCAGCGGACAGCAGGCCGGCGATCCGGTCCGCGCCGCGCAGACGATGATCGACATCGCGCTCCGCCCCGACGCACCGCGTCACCTCGTGCTCGGCGCCTGGGGCTATGAGGCGGTGACGGAGCGGCTGGCCGGGCGGATCGCCCTCATCCGGGAGTGGCGCGAAACGAGCCTCGCCGCCGATTTCCCGGAAAATTGAGGGCGGCTGCTGTATCCGGCCGTTGATGACAATCCGCATCGCGGCCGGATCATTTCGGCGCCGATCCCCAACGCTTGGTCGCCCGTAAAACCGGCCACAATTTGATCCACACATTTCGCACCGCAGCGACGCGCCGGAAATCAGGCACCTGGGAAGCGTCAAGCACCCAATCGCACCTTTCGCCAAAATAAACCCACTTGTGCCGCGACTCGGGCAGAGGCACTATCGGTTGTGTCAGGCGCTGGGGGCCGACACCAGATCGAGTTGAAACACCGGGATTCAGCCTTGAATCGCGGAACGGACGTCCCATTTCATCGTGGGACGAACGGAGAACGGACTCGTCTGCACCGCCCTCAATGCTATGCTCGGGAGTGTATGTCCCGAGTCGAACGAAATATGAACGCGGGATGGACATCATGGATCTTTCGGGCAGCAGCGAGACCGTCATGAACGACGCCCCCCTTCTCGACATCCAGCGCGCAGCAGCGGCCGCCAAGGACGCGTCGTCGGACGGCCAGGGCGCGCGCCCGATCCCCTATGACATCGTCAAGGACGACAGCCGCGACGCGCTCCTCACCGATTTCGGCAAGGATACGCTGAACGATCGCTATCTCCTGCCCGGCGAGACGTATCAGGATCTCTTCGTCCGCGTGGCGTCTGCTTATGCCGACGATCAGGCGCACGCCCAGCGCCTGTATGATTATATCTCGAAGCTGTGGTTCATGCCCGCCACGCCCGTTCTCTCGAACGGCGGCACCGGGCGCGGCCTGCCGATCTCCTGCTATCTGAACTCGGTGCCGGACAGCCTGAACGGCATCGTCGACACCTGGAACGAGAATGTCTGGCTCGCTTCGCGCGGCGGCGGCATCGGCACCTATTGGGGCAATGTCCGCGGGATCGGCGAGCCGGTGGGCCTCAACGGCAAGACCTCGGGCATCATCCCGTTCGTCCGCGTGATGGACTCGCTGACGCTCGCCATCTCGCAGGGCTCGCTGCGCCGTGGTTCGGCCGCCTGCTATCTCGACGTGTCGCACCCGGAGATCGAGGAATTCCTCGAAATCCGCAAACCCTCGGGCGACTTCAACCGCAAGGCGCTCAATCTGCACCATGGCGTGCTGCTCACCGATGAGTTCATGGAAGCGGTGCGCGATGGCCGCCCGTTCGAGCTCAAGTCCCCCAAGGACGGCTCGAAGCGCGGCGAGGTCGATGCCCGTGCGCTGTTCCAGAAGCTCGTCGAGGTCCGCCTCGCGACCGGCGAGCCCTACATTGTGTTCTCGGACACGGTGAACCGCGCCATGCCGAAGTTCCAGCGCGACGTCGGCCTCAAGGTCTCGACGTCCAACCTCTGCTCGGAGATCACGCTGCCGACCGGCATGGACCAGCATGGCGTGGATCGCACGGCGGTCTGCTGCCTGTCCTCGCTCAACCTCGAGACGTGGGACCAGTGGAACGGCGACAAGCAGTTCATCGAGGACGTGATGCGCTTCCTCGACAATGTGCTGACCGACTATATCGAGCGCGCCGAGCCCGGCATGGAGCGGGCGAAATACTCGGCCGGCCGCGAGCGGTCGGTCGGTCTGGGCGTGATGGGCTTCCACTCCTTCCTCCAGGCGCGCGGCCTCGGCTTCGAGAGCGCGATGGCGAAAAGCTGGAACATGAAGATGTTCCGCCACATCCGCGCCAAGGCGGACGAGGCCTCGATGCTGCTCGCCCATGAGCGCGGGCCGTGCCCGGACGCCGCCGATCAGGGCGTGATGGAGCGCTTCTCGTGCAAGATGGCGATCGCGCCGACCGCGTCGATCTCGATCATCTGCGGCGGCACCTCGGCCTGCATCGAGCCGATCCCGGCCAATATCTACACCCACAAGACGCTGTCGGGCAGCTTCTCGGTGAAGAACCCCTATCTCCAGAAGCTTCTCCAGCAGAAGTCGAAGGACTCCGATGCGGTGTGGAACTCGATCCTCGAGAAGGGCGGCTCGGTCCAGCATCTCGACTTCCTCTCGATCGAGGAGAAGGATTGCTACAAGACCTCGTTCGAGATCGACCAGCGCTGGCTGATTGAGCTGGCCGCCGATCGCACGCCCTACATCGACCAGGCGCAGTCGCTGAACCTGTTCATCCCGGCCGACGTCGAGAAGTGGGATCTGCTGATGCTCCACTTCCGCGCGTGGGAGCTGGGCGTGAAGTCGCTTTATTATCTGCGCTCCAAGTCGGTGCAGCGCGCCGGCTTCGCGGGCGGCGTCGAGGCGGACAACACGCCCGACCTGCGCAAGATCGACGTGGAAGTGACCGATTACGACGAATGCCTCGCCTGCCAGTAAGGCACGCGGGCTGATCGCGCTCCCCGCCGGAACGGTCGCGGGGGAATGGGATGACGGTTCGGCCGGGCACAGACGGCGCCGGGGTGATGGCCTTGTGCCACCCCTTCGTGCTGCCCGCGTCCGGGCGATGGAAAGCGGGTTGCCGGGGGGCAAGCAGGGAGAGCATAGGGGCATGACCTTCACAGGACGACTTCTCGCCGGCGTGGGCATCGCGTCGCTCGCTTGCAGCACCTTCGCCTCCGCCGCCGCGCCCGTCGCCGCTGGCGCGCACACGCGCGAGGCCGCCTTCGACGCCGCGATCAGCAGCGACGAGCAGACCGCCTGGCTCAAGGACATGTCGTCCGCCCCCAACCATGTCGGCTCGCCGCACGACAAGGCGAATGCCGAGAAGGTGCTCGCCCAGTTCAAGTCGTGGGGCTGGGACGCGCATATCGAAACCTTCCAGGTTCTCTATCCCACCCCGATCTCCACCACGCTGGAGATGATCGCGCCGACGAAGGTGACGCTCGGCGGGCAGGAGCCGCCCGTCCCCGGCGATCCGACCTCGGCCGAGACGCAGGGCGCGCTGCCGCCTTATGTCGCCTATCAGGGCGACGGCGACGTCACCGCGCCGGTCGTCTATGTGAATTACGGGATGCCCGCCGATTATGAGGAACTGGCGCGGCGCGGCATCGATGTGAAGGGCAAGATCGTGCTTGCCCGCTATGGCGCGGGATGGCGCGGCCTGAAGCCCAAGCTCGCGCAGGAGCATGGCGCGGCGGGTTGCCTGATCTATTCCGATCCCGCCGACGACGGCTATGCCAAGTGGGACAGCTATCCGCAGGGCGGCGGCCGGCCCGATCATGGCGTGCAGCGCGGATCGGTGCAGGACATGACCCTCTATCCGGGCGATCCGCTGACCCCCGGCATCGGCGCCACCGCCGACGCCAAGCGGCTGACCCGCGAACAGGCGCAGACGATCCTCAGGATTCCGACGCTGCCGATTTCCTATGCCGACGCGACGAAGCTGCTCGCCGGGCTGCAAGGGCCGCTGGCGACCGGCGGGAATCGCGGCGCGCTGGGCCTCGCCTATCATTATGGCGGCACCGGCGCGGTGACGGCGCATCTGGCGGTCAAGTCGGACTGGTCGCTCAAGACGCTCTACGACGTGATCGCCACGCTCAAGGGCAGGACGCGCCCCGACGAGTGGGTGATCCGCGCCAACCATCGCGACGGCTGGGTGTTCGGCGCCGCCGATCCGCTGTCGGGCCATGTCGCCATGCTCAACGAAGCGCAGGCGATGGGCCAGCTCGTGAAGAAGGGCTGGCGGCCGGATCGCACCATCGTCTACGCGAGCTGGGACGGCGAGGAGCCCGGCCTGCTCGGCTCGACCGAATGGGCCGAGACGCACGCCGACGAGCTGAAGCGCAAGGCCGTGCTCTACATCAACACCGACAATAACGGCCGCGGCTTCATCCATATCGAGGGCAGCCACGACCTTCAGCATTTCGCCGACCAGACCACCGGCGACGTCACCGATCCCGAGACCGGCGCCACGCTGGCCGAACGCGCGCGCGCCGAGATCCTCGCGCACGAGGCGGAGAAGCCCGGCAGCGAGAAGGATTATATGGTCGCGGCGGCGAAGGCCGGCGGCGATCTGCCGATCGGGCCGCTGGGATCGGGATCGGATTACTCCTCCTTCCTCCAGCATCTCGGCATTCCGGCGCTGGACGTGGGCTTCGGCGGCGAGGATGCGGCCGGCGGCTCCTACCACTCGGTCTATGACAGCTTCACCCACTTCACCCGGTTCGACGATCCGGGCCTGAAATATGGCGCGGCGCTGTCGAAGCTGATCGGGCGGCTGGTGATGCGCGCCGCCGACGCGCCGCGCGTGCCGGCCCGCTATGGCGACTTCGCGAGCACCGTCGCGCGTTATGTCGACGAGGTGAAGAAGCTCGCGGCCGATCAGCGCAAGCAGGATCAGGCGCAGGCCGACGCGCGCGCCGTCCACGCCTTCCGCCTCGCCTCCAACCCGGACGCGCCCACCGCGGCCCCCGAGGCCAAGGCGCCGACCCCGGCGATCGACATGGCCGCGCTCGATGCTGCCTCGGCGCGGCTCACCCGCTCGGCCGCCGCCGCCGATGCGATGCTGGCGGGCGAGGACCGGCTCCCCGCCGCCACCCGCGCGCGGATCGAGGCGTCGCTCCGCCAGATCGACCAGGTGCTGATCGATCCGGCGGGCCTGCCTTTCCGGCCCTGGTATCGGAACCTGATCTACGCGCCGGGCCGCTTCACCGGCTATGGCGCCAAGACGCTGCCGGGCGTGCGCGAGGCGATCGAGGAGCGTCGCTTCGACGACGCCACCGCCTATGTCGGCAAGACGGCGGCGGTGCTCGACGCTTATGCCGATCGGCTCGATCAGGCGGTGGCGATGGCGGGCACCCGATGATGCCGGGGGCGCCGCATCGGCCCTCTCCCGTGGCGGGAGAGGCCGCGCAGTCGCGAAATGCCGTGTTTGCGCCTATATTCCACGGAATGAAAATCCGTCTCTTCGAACAGGCCGGCGGCGACGTCGGCATTGGCGGGGCGCGCGTGGGGTCGCTTTCGGCCGCATGGGGGCGGGCATGAGCGTGCTGCTGCTGCGCTGGATCGCGCTGCTGGTCGGCCCGGTGCTGCTGTTCGCGGCCTACCGGCTGCACCGCAAGCCGCAGGAGTTCTGGGTGCTGCTGGGGAGCGGGCTGGTCGCCACGCTGAGCCTCACCGCCTCCGTGCTGCCCGCTCGCGCGCAGGCGCTGATGCCGGTGCATGTCAGCGCCTTCGCGCTCTATGTGGCAGGCGCGCTGCTGCTCGCGCGCGCCGTCTTCACGCGTCTCGGTCCGGTCGCCCGCCTGCTCTATCTGGCGTGCGGCATCGCCTTTCTTTCGCCCATCCTGATCCTGACCTCTTTTGCGGTCGCCCTGCATTCGCACGGAGCCTGAACATGCCTCTTCTCCAAGCCTCCAAGACCTACAAGCCCTTCGAATATCCGTGGGCGTTCGAGTTCTGGAAGCGCCAGCAGCAGCTCCACTGGCTGCCCGAGGAGGTGCCGCTCGGCGAGGATTGCCGCGACTGGGCGCAGAAGCTCACCGATCATGAGCGCAACCTGCTCACCCAGATCTTCCGCTTCTTCACGCAGGCCGACGTCGAGGTGCAGGACTGCTACCACGAGAAATATGGCCGGGTGTTCAAGCCCACCGAGATCAAGATGATGCTCACCGCCTTCTCCAACATGGAGACGGTGCATATCGCGGCCTACAGCCACCTGCTCGACACGATCGGGATGCCCGAGAGCGAATATTCGGCCTTCCTCCAGTATAAGGAGATGAAGGACAAGCACGACTATCTCGCCACCTTCGGCGTCGACAGCGACGAGGATATCGCGCGCACGCTGGCCATGTTCGGCGGCTTCACCGAAGGGCTCCAGCTCTTCGCGTCGTTCGCGATGCTGATGAACTTCCCACGCTTCAACAAGATGAAGGGCATGGGGCAGATCGTGAGCTGGTCGGTGCGCGACGAGAGCCTGCATTGCGAGGGCATCATCCGCCTGTTCCACGCCTTCTGCCAGGAGCGCCAGTGCCTCACCCCGGCGGTGAAGGACGACATCCTCGACATGTGCCAGAAGACGGTGCGCATCGAGGACGCCTTCATCGATCTCGTGTTCGAGATGGGGCCGGTCAACGGCATGACGCCCAAGGACATCAAGCGCTACATCCGTTTCGTGGCGGACTGGCGCCTGGGCCAGCTCGGCCTCAAGCCGATCTACATGATCGAGGAGCATCCGCTGCCGTGGCTGGCGCCGCTGCTCAACGGCGTCGAGCACGCCAATTTCTTCGAAACCCGCGCCACCGAATATTCCAAGGCCGCGACGCGCGGCAACTGGGGCGAGGTGTGGGACAATTTCGATCGCCGCAAGGCCGCCAAGTCGGCGCTCGCCGCCAATGAGGATGCCACATCGAACGAAGGCGACATGTTCACCCGCGCGGGCGTCGCGGCGGAGTGAGCGAGGGGGCGTCGGCTCGTGGGCCGGCGCTTCACCCAGGAAAAAGGGCGCGCCGTCCGAGACGGCGCGCCCTTCTGCATTGACCGACGGCGCTCCCGGGGGGAAAGTTGAAAGCGCCGTCGGCTTGAAAGCGGTGTCACCTGCCTGCCTTGCGGCAGGGTTTCGTCGGTGAAATAAACGCGCGATTTGTCTGAAACATCGCACGCCGTAGGGTCATGCGGCGGATTTACCTTGCCCGTGGCCCCGGTGTAGCATGTCCGCAAGACAGCCCGACCGGGAGACGATGCCGATGACCGCCCGCCCCTTTTCTCGCCTGCACGGCGCCGTCGCGCTGGCCGCCGCCGGCCTTCTCCTCGCCGGTTGCGACATCCGCGCGCACGACAAGGACGGCAACACCACCGCCAGCATCAGCTTCGGCAACAGCGCGGAATCGGCCGCCGGCGATACCAAGGGCTCGCACGGCGTCTCGGTCGACGTGCCGGGCTTCTCGGCCAAGGTGAACCTGCCGGACATGGCCTTCGGCTCCGACACGACGCACATCGACAATCTCAGGATCTTCCCCGGCACCAGCATCCACGGCGTGAGCGTGCGCGGCGATGCCGGTGGGGAAGGCAATGTCGAGATGGGCTTCACCGCGCCGGCCGACAGCGGCCGCGTGCTCGCCTGGTATCGCGACGAGGCGCGGAAGCAAGGCTGGACGATCGATCCCGCCACCGGCACCAATCAGTTCGAGGCGACGCGGGCGGACGACAAGGATCGCCCCACCCACCTCGCCATCCAGATCGGCGATGACGGCAAGGGCAGCAGCGGCCACCTCCTCGTGACGGGTCACTGAGAGCGGGCCATTTCGGGACAGGCGCGCCGACATCATAGCCGCGCACGCCGCCGCGATGCGCTACATCGGCGTCACACAGACAGGACGCCCGCCTCATGCGCCTCGCCCGATCCGCCTCCATGCTGCCCGCGCTCGCCGCGCTGATGCTCCTGCCCGGCTGCCACAAGACCTCGACGCCCGCGAAGAATCTCGACCAGATGGACGCCGCGCTGGTCGACAGCGCCGGCAACCGCCAGCTCGCGAGCGCGATCAGGGTCGATCCGCATCGCGGGATGCCGGTGGTGACGGAAGGCGCCAGCAACTGCCTCTCGGGCCTCGTCTACGCCAATGACTGGGCGACGAAGCTGCCGGCCGATCTGCCCATGCACCCGCAGGCGAAGCTCCAGGAGGCCGCCGGCCATGACGGCGCCTGCAAGGCCCGCGTGGCGAGCTTCGCCGTCGCCGGCGATCGCGCCGCCGTGCTCGACTGGTATCGCACCCGCGCGCAGGCCGGCGGCTACGAGACCGAGCGCGAGGACAAGAATGGCGACTGGGTGCTGGCCGGCACGCGCAAGGACGTGATCTTCGTCATCACGATCGGCACGCCCGCGCGCGGCGCCACTCCGGTCGACTATGTCTGGACCGAGGGCGCCTGACGCCCATCGGGCGGACACAGCCCCTAGCCCCTGTGCGTCCGCTGCTCTAAGGCGCATTCCATGCCGCTTTTCTTCGTCATGGTCGGCGGGGCGCTCGGCGCAGGCCTGCGCTATCAGGTCGGGCGTCTCTCGCTTGCCCTGCTCGGCCCCGGATTCCCATGGGGAACCTGGTTCATCAATCTCTCCGGCGGGCTCTTCATGGGCCTGCTGGCCGGGCTGCTGGCGCGTTCCGCCTCGTCGGCGGGCGAGGGCTGGCGCCTGCTGATCGGCGTCGGCGTGCTGGGCGGCTACACCACCTTCTCCACCTTCAGCCTGGAAGCCGCCAACATGATCCAGCGCGGAGACTGGGGCGCGGCCGCGCTCTATGTCACAAGCTCCGCCGTGGGCGCGATCCTGCTGCTGTTCGTGGGCCTCGGCCTCGCTAGGATATTGCCCGCATGACCAAGACCGACTCCAAGGGCGAGGACGTCCGCCAGTTCAAGGTAGCCCCCGACGACGACGGCATCCGCCTCGATCGCTGGTTCAAGCGCCATATGCCGGATGCCAGCTTCAACATCGTGTCGCGCTGGGCGCGCACGGGGCAGCTCCGCGTCGACGGCAAGCGCGCGGCGCCGGGCGACCGCGTCGAGCAGGGGCAGATCATCCGCGTGCCCCCGCTGGAGGCCCCCGCCCCCGACAAGGCGAAGCCCAGGCGCGAGCGCAAGCCGCTCTCCGCCGACGAGACCGAGTTCGCGCAGAGCCTCGTGATCCACAGGGATGACGCCGCGATCGTCATCAACAAGCCGCCCGGCCTCGCAACGCAGGGTGGCACCAAGACCGAGCGTCATGTCGACGGCCTGCTCGACGCGCTCCAGTTCGAGAGCGAGGGGCGGCCCAAGCTGGTCCACCGGCTCGACAAGGATACGTCGGGCGCGCTGCTGATCGCCCGCAACGCGCGCGCCGCCGCCTTCTTCGCCAAGAGCTTCTCCAGCCGCACGGCACGGAAGGTCTATTGGGCGATCATCGCCGGCGTGCCTTCGATCGAGGAAGGCCTGATCGAGCTGCCCATCGCCAAGCAGCCCGGCACCGGCGGCGAGAAGATGTATGTCGACGAGAAGGAAGGCTCGCCGTCGCGCACGCGCTATCGCGTGATCGAGCGCGCCGGCAACCGCGCCGCCTTCGTCGAGCTGCATCCGCTGACCGGCCGCACCCACCAGCTCCGCGTCCATATGGCGGCGATCGGCCATCCGATCGTCGGCGACGGCAAATATGGCGGGCAGGAATCCTTCCTGACCGGCGGCGTCAGCCGCAAGATGCACCTCCATGCCCGTCGCATCAAAATCGACCATCCCGATGGCGGCCAGATCGACATCCGCGCCGAGCTGCCTACCCATTTTGCGGACAGCCTGCATCATCTCGGCTTCGATCCGGCGCTGGGCGACGCGCTGCCGATCGACGAGGTGAAATTCTCCGAGACGCCCGAGGGCAAGCGCCGCGCCGCCGCCCATGTCGCCAAGGATCGCCGCAAGGAGCGCAAGGGCGAGCGTCGCGGCCGCGGGCGCGGCTGATGCATCCCAACGCGGCCTTCCGCTGGGAGGACGAAGCGGCGATGCGCGCTTTCGTCGCCGCACGCGGCTTCGCGACGCTGTGCGTGGGCGGGCCGGAAGGGCCGATCGTCGCCCATGCGCCGCTGATCGTCACGGCGGAGGGGCGGCTGCGCTTCCACCTCGCACGCGGCAACCGCATCACCCGCCATCTCGACGGCGCGCATGGGGTGGCGAGCGTCACCGACGCCGATTTCTACGTCAGCCCGGACTGGTATGCCTCCGAGGATCAGGTGCCGACCTGGAACTATCTCGCGGTCGAGGTCGAGGGGCCGGTGACGGCGCTCGACGAGACGGCGCTCGCCGCGCAGGTCGAGGCGCTGAGCGATCATTTCGAGCGGGCGCTGGCGCCCAAGCCGGTGTGGACGCGCGACAAGATGGCGCCAGGCCGGTTCGAGGCGATGCTGAAGGCGATCCGGGGTTTCGAACTGAACCCCACCGCATGGCGCGGCACCCGCAAGATGGGCCAGAACAAGGGGCCTGAGGATCGCGCCGCGTTGGCGCAGGCGCTCGCCGCCACAGGCCGCGCGCGCGAGGCGGAGCTGATGGCGCGATGACCAACCGCCTCGCCATCTTCGACTGCGACGGCACGCTGGTCGACAGCCAGGCGAACATCCACGCCGCAATGACCGCCTGCTTCGCCGAGGCCGGCCGGGCCGCGCCCGATCGCGCGGCGGTGCGCCGGATCGTCGGCCTGTCGCTCCCCGAGGCGATGCGCGCGCTGCTGCCGGATGCCGACGATGCGCACCACCATGACCTCGCCGAAGGCTATAAGCGCTGTTTCCGGCGGATGCGCGAGCAAGGCGAGGTCGAGGAAGCGCTCTACGAGGGCATCGTCGAGACGCTCGACCGGCTGGAGGCGGACGGCTGGCTGCTCGGCGTCGCCACCGGCAAGTCGGACCGGGGCCTCCGGCTGGTACTCGAGCATCACGGCCTGTTCCAGCGTTTCGTCACGCTCCAGACCGCCGATCGCCACCCCTCCAAGCCCCATCCCTCGATGATCGAGCTGGCGATGGCGGAGGCGGGCGCAGATCGGCTTTCCACCGTGATGATCGGCGACACCAGCTACGACATCCTGATGGCGCACAATGCCGGCGTGCGTGCGATCGGCGTCGCATGGGGTTATCATGAGCCGGCCGAGCTGCTGGCCGAGGGCGCCGACGTCGTCGCCCTCCATCCGTCCGAACTGCCCCTGCTCTGCTCGAGGGAGACCGCATGACGCCCGACCCCAAGGCCATCGACGACAAGCGCGCCCGCGATCGCTTCGCGGTGCTGACCGGGCTCAGGCTCGGCGGCGTGGTGCTGATGCTGCTCGGGCTGTGGATGATGCTGGGCGGTGCGCTCGGCGGCCGCTACGGCTTCGGCGGCGTGCTGTTCGTGGTCGGCCTGATCGAAACGATCGTGGTGCCGAAGATGCTCGCGCGCCGCTGGCGGAGCCCGAAATGATCCCGCAGGCCAAGCGTTTCTGGAAGGACGTCACGGTCGAGAACCGCGCCATCCGCCTCGACGGCCGCGCGCTCAGGACGCCGGCCCGCGCCGAGCTGGTGCTGCCGACCGATGCGCTCGCCCACGCCGTCGCCGAGGAGTGGCGGCAGGTGGAGGGCGAGATCGATCCGCACACCATGCCGCTGACCGGCCTCGCCAACGCCGCGATCGACCGCATCGCGCCCGACACCGCCGCCTTCGCCGCCGGCCTGGCGCGCTATGCCGAGGGCGACCTGCTCTGCTACCGCGCCTCGCACCCCACCGAGCTGACCGCGCGGCAGGGCGCGATGTGGGACGGCCCGCTCGACTGGGCGCGGGCGCGCTATGGCGTGGAGTTCCGCGTCACCGCCGGCATCGTCCATATCGCCCAGCCCGAGGAGACGGTGAAGCGTCTGGCGGCGGCGGTTTCCGCGCGCGATGCCTTCCACCTCGCCGGCCTGTCGCCGCTCGTCACGCTGTCTGGCTCGCTGGTGCTGGCGCTGGCGATCGCCGAGGGCGCGATGACCGAGCATGACGGGTGGGAGGCCGCCGAGCTGGACGATCTCTGGCAGGCCGAGCAATGGGGCGAGGACGTTCTCGCCACCGCCGCGCGCGAGGACAAGCGGCGCGATTTCCGCGCCGCCGCCCGTTTCCTCGGCCTGCTCGAATAAGGCTCAGCCGCGCGGCACGAACCAGCGCGCGAGGATCAGCCCGCCAACGACCCAGCCGACAAGCTGGGACAGGCCGAGATAGATCCAGTAACCCCACGGCATGTAGTCATTATACACCGGTGCCGCGATGGTGAAGTAGAGCACCGTCGCCACGCCGGTCAGCACCACGATCCGCGCCCGGCTCGGGAAATCGAGCACGCGCGCCGCGATCGCGTGGAGCGCGAGCCCCAGCAGCAGCATCGTCGCGATCGACAGGATCAGGCCGACCACCAGCGAGCCCGTGTCCATCGACGCGAAACCGTGCGTGTTGAAGAAGATCAGCGCCACCGGCCCGCGCCCGTGCAGCACCGTGCCCGCCGCGCTGTCCGGCCAGGGGACATAATAGGTGCCGGTGCCCGTCGCCGTGAGATTCTGCGCAAGCGCGGTCTGCACGGCGGCGTTCTGCGGATCGGGCGCGATGGTGAAGGGGATGCGCGACAGGAAAGGCAGCCCCCAGAAGATGAAGCCCACGAAGAATTGCGCCAGCCCGCCCACGATGCTGCCGATCAGAATGCGGATCATGTCCCCCTCCCCACCGTTGCCAGTCCAACTCCAACCACCGGATGGCCGAATGGTGCCGCAAGGGGCGAGGTCATTCCCCGCCCCCTGCGTCCACGCCTTATTGCCGGGTCAGCCTGTAGGTCGCGTGGCTACCATGCTCGCGGTCGTCGACCGTCGCGGTCATCGTCTTGCCATCCGGCGAGACGGTGCCGGCGATCACCATCACCACCTTGCCGCCCCGCGTGTCGGTTTCCTCGAAGGCGCGCGGCCCGGTCTTCTTCACGGCCGCGTGCGTGCCGCCGGTGTCGCCCTTGACCGGCACCGCCGGGCCGCCGAACTTCGCGGTGTAGGACTGGCCGGTCGGCGTCGACATGGAGAACATGCCGCCCTGTTCCTTGAAGGTCAGCACGAGGCCGTTCTCCGAGAAGTTGGAGAGGCTCGTCGTCCGCCATGAGCCGGAAATGGCGTGCGATCCCGCCGGCCCCCCGGCGACGCGCGTCTGCGTGCCCTTGCCCGTCACCACCGCGCCGCTGGCAGCGGTCATGTCCTTGAAGCTGAAATCGAGCGTCCGCCCGTCGGCCGAGACGCTGTTCGTGGACGAGACGACGGTCTTGGCGCCCTTGCGATCGGTCTCCACCACGGTGCGCGGATCGACCACCTTGATCGACACCGCATCATAATAAGGATGGCCGGCAACCGGATGGAAGGCGCCATCGGCCTTCACCTTGAAGGCGGGCGCGCAGCTCTGGCACTCGTATACGCCGTCCTTGAGCAGGAAGACGTCGGGCTTCTCGGGCAGCTTGCTGGCACCGAGATCGATCTTCCAGGTTCCGTCGAACGGGCTTTCGGCCAGCGCCGGCGCGGCAACCACGAGCGGCGCGAACAGGCCGAGCAGCAGCATCCTCGTCATGGTCATTTCCTCCTCCTCGGATGAGGTTTGGAAACGCGGACGCAACGAATTGCGATCGATGGCGTAGGCGCATGGCGGCGAACGGTCAAATCGGCGGAGGCTGTAACCCGCGGCACGCGCCATTCGTATAAGAGAGCATGACGGAGATATCCTCCCCCCGCCTCGATCGCCGCGCCTTTCTCGGCCTCGCCACCACCGTCGCCGCCGGCGCGCTGGCGTGGCGGCTGGGCTCGGGCGGCGAGGCCGGCGCCATCGCCGCGACGCCCGCGCCCTTCCAGCTTCCCGACGCCGAATGGCGCAAGCGCCTGTCTCCGCAAGCCTATGCGGTGCTGCGCCAGGGATCGACCGAATATCCCTTCACCAGCCCGCTCAACGACGAGCATCGCAAGGGCGTGTTCGCCTGCGCGGGCTGCGCGCTGCCGCTTTATGCCTCGTCGACCAAGTTCGACAGCCACACCGGCTGGCCGAGCTTCTATGACCATCTCCCCCATGCGATCGGCGAGCGGGTGGACCGCTCGATCGGCGAGGAGCGGACCGAGGTCCATTGCGCGCGCTGCGGCGGGCATCTCGGCCATGTGTTCGAGGACGGACCGCCGCCGACGGGGCTGCGTTACTGCATGAACGGCGTGGCGATGCGCTTCGTGCCCGCTCAGGCCTGAGCGGGAACCGCCGCCTCCATCGCCGCCCGCCGCGCCGCGAGCATCCCGCGCCATTTGGGGATGCTCATCGCGGCCAGATATTCCGCCTGCATCTCGGGCGTGAGGATCTCCATCATCTGGCGGCCCTCGATCCACAGCTCGATCACGCCGAAGACGCCGCCGCGCTTGCGATATTTGGCGGGCCACCCCTCGCGCGCGGCGATCGCCATCACCGCCGGTTGATCGAGCGGCGTCGCGATCGCGGCGTGGGTGGCGGCGCTTCCAACATCGCCGCCCCAGTGCCATCGTCGTCGTCCCAGCGAAGGCTGGGACCGATCTCTGCCTCGTCAGGCGTTGAGCGTGAGGAAGAGATCCTCCCATCCGGGATTGGTCCGGCCGATCAGATCGAGTTTCCATTTCCGCTGCCAGGCCTTCAGCGCCTTCTCGCGCGCAATCGCATCCTCGATCCGTTCGTGGCGCTCGATATGGACGAGCCGGGTGAGGCCGTATTTCCGGCAGAAATCCGATCCGGCGCCGATGCGATGCTGGAAGACGCGTGCCGCGATGTCCGCCGTGACGCCGATATAAAGCGCCCCGCTCGGCTTGTTGGTCATGATGTACACATAGCCGCTCCGCATCAGCGGTAACCTGCGTCGGAACGGAGATGGATGCCAGCCTTCGCTGGCATGACGGTTATGGAGCATGGCGGTGACGGGATGGCCCAAGGCAAAGGCCACCACCACGAACGCGGCGGCGGCCTTTGCTGCCCGATAATGCCCCGCCTCAGTGGACGAAGCGGGCGACCACATCCTTGTAGCTGCGCGACACCTTCACCTGCGCGCCGCTCTCCAGCACGAGGAAGCATTCGCCGTTGGTGTGCGGCTTCACCTGACGCACCAGATCGAGGTTCACGATCGTCGAGCGATGGACGCGCTGGAAGCGGCGCGGATCGAGGCGCTTCTCCAGGAACTTCATCGTCTCGCGCAGGATCAGCGTGTTGTCGCCGGTGTAGATGCACATGTAATCGCCGGCCGCGTCGATGCGCTCGATCGAGTCCACGTCCACGCGGAAGATTTGCCCGCGATCCTTGATGTTGATGAGCTTCTCGTAGCGGTTGGCGGCGGGGCCTTCATCGGCCGCACCGTCGACGATCGCCTCGGCGGCCTCGGGCGCGTGCTCGGCCAGCGCCTCCTTGAGGCGTCCCGCCTCCTCGACGCCCTTGCGCTCGGAGAGGCGCTGGCGGACGCGGTCGAGCGTATCGGCCAGCCGCTCCTCCTCCACCGGCTTCATCAGATAGTCGGTCGCCTGCGCCTCGAAGGCGCGGATCGCGTGATCCGAATAGGCCGTCACGAACACGAACAGCGGCGGCTCGACCTCCATCAGGCCCTGAATGACCGAGAAGCCATCGAAACCGGGCATCTGGATATCGAGGAAGACGAGATCAGGCTTGTGCGTCTTGATCGAGCGGATCGCCTCGCGTCCATTGAGGCAGGTATCGATGATCTCGACATCTTCGTGACGCTGCAATCTCAGTTGCAGCCCCTGGATCGCCAGCGGCTCGTCGTCCACCAGGATCGTCCGTATCGTCATGCCGTCTCCTTGGGCTCCGTTTCATATGGAACCTCGATCGTCACCGCAAAGCCGCCAGCCGCACCCGGCTGGGCCTCGAAGCGCTGCCGCTGGCCATAGGCCTGCGTCAGCCGGTCGCGGATATTCGCGAGGCCCACACCCGTGGAGTAGGTGGTCCGTGGCTGCGTCTCGTTCAACCCTGGGCCGGTATCGGTCACGCTGATCTGCACGCGATCCCCGATCAGCCGAGCCGAAACGGCGATATCCGCCCCTTCTTCCTGCGGCGTGACGGCATATTTGATCGCATTCTCGACCAGCGGTTGCAGCAGCAGCGAGGGCAGACGGGTGCCCGCCGCCGCCGGTTCGATGTCGAAATGCGGCCGCAGCCGATCCTCGAACCGCATCTTCTCGATCTCGAGATAGAGCTTCAGCGTCTCGACCTCCTGCGCCAGCGTGACCTGCGCCGTGGGCTCGTTCACCAACGTATAGCGCAGAAAGCCCGACAAACGCGAGAGCATCAGATTCGCCCGGTCGGTCTGCTTCAGCAGCACCAGCGTCGAGATCGAATTGAGCGTGTTGAACAGGAAGTGCGGATTGAGCTGATAGCGCAACATCGCGAGCTGCGCCGCCGAGGCCTGCCCTTCCAGCCGCTGGAGCTGGTCGGTCTGCTGCTCCAGCTTCAGATAGAAGTTGATCGCGTAATACAGCGCGCTCCACGCGCCCAGCACCGCGAAATCGAGCAGGATCGCGCCCAGGAACTGCGCGCCTTCCGGCCGGGTGCCGGGGTGATAGAAAGTGGCGTTCGCCCACACCTCGATCGTCGAGAAGGCCGCCGACGAGACCAGCAGCAGCGCGATCGAGATGCTCCACGTCCAGAACGGCCGCGCGGTGATGAGCTTGCGGAACGCCGCCCCCATCAGCAGCGTCAGCGAGTAACCGGTCGCCGTCGCCAGCGCGGTCGGCACGATGAAGAGCAGGCCCATGTTGTTGGCCACGCCGCCCAGCGAGCGGAGCAGGAAATAGCCCAGCCATCCCGCCGACTGGAGCAACCAGAAGGCACGATTCTTGTCGTCGAAGAAGGGCTTGGGAGTGCGGCCGGTTCGCGCCATAGGGCGACACCTCTAGCCGGAAACGGCAGGCGGTAGAAGCCGCCTGCGCCATCCTTCGTCGCCGCGACGCGATAGAGCGTGAAAATGCCGCCGGGGCCGCGCGCAATTAAGCAATCCTTAACCTTGAAAGCGCGAACGCAAACGCTTCCGGCATGATAGGATTGCCGTTCGCGGGCGGGTTGCGATGTCGGTTCTGGGACGCACGGAATGATCTTGGCGCACGCCATACCGATGACGCTTGCGGTCGCGATCGCCTTCGCCTTCGCGGCGGCGGTATTGTTCTTCTACAACGCCCGCGTGCTGGCGGGGCTGAAGCGCGACGCGCGCTCGATCCTCGGCGGGCTTTCCGACGGCATCGTGATCGTCTCGGAAAAGCCCGGCCGCGCCTATTGCAACGAGGCCGCCGAGACGATGCTCGGCCTCGCGCCCGAACCGGACATGCCGCCCGGCTATCACGCCATCACGGGCCACCCCCTGCTCGCCGAGCTCTGCGCGACCGCGACGGAGGCGCGGCGCGGCGACGCGCTGCCGCCGGTCGAGCTGGTCGATGCCGGCGGGCGCTTCCGAAGCTGGCGTCAGTCGCTGATCCACGCGCAGGTCGGCGGCACGACGGTGGTGGGCCTCGTCCTTCAGGACCGGACCGAGATCCACACCCTCTCCCATTTGCTCGAGGAAAGCCGGAGGCGCGACCCGCTGACCGGCCTCGCCACGCCCGAGATGCTGCACGACCGCACCGCGCAGGCGATCGAGGCTTCCGCCCGCACGCGCCTGGGCGTCGCGCTGCTGGTGGTCGAGGTGGACCAGTTCGACGCCATCTTCGAGGAACGCGGCTGGGCGGCGGCGTCCGAGCTGCTGATCCAGGCGGCGATGCAGGTGTCCGTCTCGGTCCGCGCGATGGATCTGATGGCGCGCGTCGGCCAGAGCCGTTTCGCGATCGTGCTCACCGCGCTCGGCGACTCCGTATCGCTGGCGGCCGCGGTCGATCGCTATCTCGCCGCGATGCGCTTCCTGTTCACCAGCGAATCCGGCGGTCGCGTGCCGATCACCGGCAGCATCGGCGTGGCGCGCGCCGGGATCGACGGATCGACCTCGCTGCGCCTGCTCGAACGCGCCACCAGCGCCGCGCTGCGCGCCCGCGCCGAAGGCGGCGATCGCATCCGCTTCCATGATGCCGACGCCGATGCCGGCCCCGCGCCCGAGGAGGAGAGCCTCGTCACCGAGATCCGGCAGGGGCTGGAACACCACCAGTTCACCATGCGCTATCAGCCGATCGTGTCGCTCAAGACGCGGCGGCCGGTCGGCTATGAGGCGCTGCTGCGCTGGCGCCACCCGATCCGCGGCGAGGTGTCGCCGGGCGAGTTCATCCCGGTGGCCGAGCGCTCCGGCCTGATCCACGAACTGGGCGACTTCGCGCTCCGGCGCGCCTGCCTCGACGCCGGGCGCTGGCCGCCAGCGATCCAGGTGTCGATCAACATGTCGGTGGTGGAGCTGATGGAAAGCTCCGCCCCGCGCCGGATCGTGGCGGCGCTGGCGGCGGCGGAGCTGGCCCCGCACCGCATCCGCATCGAGATCACCGAGACGGCGCGCATCGCCGATCTCGGCCGGCTGCGCCATGTCGTCGACGAGATCCGCGCGCTGGGCGTGACGGTGGCGCTCGACGATTTCGGGACGGGGCATTCGAGCCTCACCCACCTCCAGTCGCTGTCGTTCGACAGCCTGAAGATCGACCACCGCTTCGTCCGCGACATCGCGACGCCGCGCACCGCGTCGATGATACGGATGCTGGTGACCTATGCGCGCCAGATCGGCGTGATGGTGGTGGCCGAGGGCGTGGAGACGGAGGAACAGGCCACGCTCCTCACCCAGATGGGCTGCACCCACGCGCAAGGCTGGCTGTTCGGCCGCCCGATGCTGGCGGAGGATGTGACGGGCTGGGCTGCGGTGGCGGGGTGAGCGGCGAGTGTGATGGCTAGCAGCAGACGCCTGCCTCCGCCCATCCGCCTCCCTTCCATCGCCACCCCGCCCCGATCGTCACCCCGGACTTGATCCGGGGTCCATTCCCGCAGCGCCAGAAGGTCAAACGAAGCGCGAATGGATTCCCGCCTTCGCGGGAATGACGGGGATTGGTGGGACGCCGAAGGGCAGCTTCTAGCCGAGAGAGTGAAACAGCGGACAATCTCGCTGCTCGTTGCCGAATGATCGATACCCTGCAATTCTCGCCCCATGAGAACGAGCCGATTTATCGTACTGACCATCGCTACTGCCGTCGCCACTAGCGCGAGTGTAGCATCTAACGGCCTGGCACCGGCCAATCCGACTGGGCCTAAACCGGGCGAGGGCGTACTTTGCCTCTGGGCACTAACCTCGGTCGCTTCCGAGGTCGGCAAGCATTGCCCTGGCAAAAGCGATCCTTCATTTCAGGCCGATTTAGACGGCAGCGTGGCGCTGATGGATCAATATGTTTCGGCTAATACACACATTGGCACAGAGGGTATCGCCAAGTTCAAAAGCCAGCAGGGCGGCGTAGGGGAAAGCCCGGCGGAACTCTGCACTGCTGATAAAACCCGGCTATACGACAGCCTGCGCGCCCAAGGCGCGGCGGCCATACAGGAGAGCGTTCAGAAGGTGGTAGCGCGCCCCGGGACGCCGACTTGGGGCGATTGCTTCTAAGCCGCACAGAATGTCCGTTGTCAGGGTTCCCAAGAAAGTAATCGAACGACTAAGATAGAGGCGGAACCCGCCGCGGGCAAAGCCCGCGTCGTCGGTCGGGTCTGTGACCCGCCGGCCGGCCTTCGGCTGATCCTCGTCTAACTCGGGGATTGCGCTGCAATCCCTTCCTTAGTCTCGGGCCTCAGGCTCAGGCGTCATCCCCCATCCTGAGCGCCGCGATGAAGGCTTCCTGCGGGATCTGCACCGAACCATATTCGCGCATCCGCTTCTTGCCTTCCTTCTGCTTGTCGAGAAGCTTGCGCTTGCGGCTGATGTCGCCGCCATAGCACTTGGCCGTCACGTCCTTGCGCATCGCCGCGATCGTCTCGCGGGCGATCACCTTGCCGCCGATCGCCGCCTGGATCGGAATCTTGAACAGGTGCCTCGGGATCAGATCCTTCAGCCGCTCGCACATGCCGCGCCCCCGCACCTCGGCGGTGCCGCGATGGACGATCATCGACAGCGCGTCGACCGGCTCGTTGTTGACGAGGATGCCCATCTTCACGAGATCGCCCTCGCGATAGCCGATCTGGTGGTAATCGAACGAGGCATAGCCGCGCGAGATCGACTTCAGGCGATCGTAGAAGTCGAACACCACCTCGTTGAGCGGCAGCTCATATTTGAGCTGCGCGCGGCCGCCGACATAGGTGAGATCCTTCTGGATGCCGCGCCGATCCTGACAGAGCTTGAGGATGGAGCCCAGATATTCGTCGGGCACATAGATGGTCGCCTCGATCCACGGCTCCTCGATCATCTCGATGCGGTTGGGATCGGGCATGTCGGCCGGGTTGTGCAGCTCGATGGTCTGCGCGTCCTCGGTCTTCGAATGGCTGAGGTGGATCTTGTAGACCACCGACGGCGCCGTGGTGATGAGATCCAGATCATATTCGCGCATCAGCCGCTCCTGGATGATCTCCAGGTGCAGAAGGCCGAGGAAACCGCAGCGGAAGCCGAAGCCGAGCGCGGCCGACGTCTCCATCTCGAAGCTGAACGAGGCGTCGTTGAGGCGCAGCTTCGAGATGCTCTCGCGCAGCTTCTCGAAGTCGTTGGCGTCGACCGGGAACAGGCCGCAGAACACTACCGGCTGCACTTCCTTGAAGCCGGGCAGCGCCTCAGCGGCGGGGCGCTTGGCATCGGTGATGGTGTCGCCGACGCGGGTCTCGGTGATTTCCTTGATCTGCGCGGTGATGAAGCCGATCTCGCCCGGCCCGAGGTCGACAAGCTGCTCGATCTTCGGGCGGAAGCAGCCGACACGGTCCACCAGATGGGTGGTGCCGGCATTCATGAACTTGATCTGCTGGCCCTTCTTCAGCGAGCCGTCGATCACGCGCACGAGGATGACGACGCCCAGATAGGGATCGTACCAGCTATCGACCAGCATCGCCTTGAGCGGCGCGTCGGCATCGCCCTTGGGCGCCGGGATGCGCGCGACGATGGCGTCGAGAATCTCGTCGATGCCGATGCCGGACTTGGCCGACGCCAGCACCGCATCGTCGGCGGGCAGGCCGATGATGTCCTCGATCTCCGCCTTCACTTTGTCGGGCTCGGCGGCGGGCAGGTCGATCTTGTTGATGACGGGCACGATCTCATGGTCATGCTCGATCGACTGATAGACGTTGGCGAGCGTCTGCGCCTCGACGCCCTGCGCCGCGTCCACCACCAGCAGCGCGCCCTCGCAGGCGGCGAGCGACCGGCTCACCTCATAGGCGAAGTCGACATGGCCCGGCGTGTCCATCAGGTTGAGGACATAGCCCTTGTAGTCGAGGCGCACGGTCTGCGCCTTGATGGTGATGCCGCGCTCCTTCTCGATATCCATATTGTCGAGCACCTGCGCCGTCATCTCGCGATCGGAAAGGCCGCCGGTGCGCTGGATCAATCGATCCGCCAGCGTCGACTTGCCATGGTCGATATGGGCGATGATCGAGAAATTGCGGATACGGTCGAGCGGAGTGGCCACGGTGAAGAAAAGTCCTCGGGAAGGTTCGCGCTGCCCGATAGCACCAGACGCGCCAGACCCCAAGCCAAGGCTTTATGCCGGCCCTGCGCTGCGCTATCCTCGGCGGCGGAGCCGCCCGCGTCCGTAGCTTTGCAATCCCTCGCAACGCGGCAACGGCGGTCGACAGGGGAGATTTTCGTCATGACTATCCGTATTCTCGCCGCTTTTTCGGCCATGGCGGCGCTTGTCGCCACGCCGGTGACCGCCGCCGCCCCCTCCTCCGGCCGTCAGGCGCAGACCCGCGGCACGCAGGAGATCCCGCACTGCACGCGCAACCTCGGCACGGTCGCGATCGTCGAGCCGGACACCCAGTGGTGGCGCGAATATAATCTCGGCAGCCCCGAGGCGATCCTGAAGGTGTTCATCGCGCAATCCGGCTGCTTCACCATGGTGAACCGCGGCCGTGCGATGATGAACCGCAACATGGAGCGCGCCATGGCCGACAATGGCGAGCTTCAGGGCGGCTCGAACCTCGGCAAGGGCCAGGTGAAGGCGGCGGATTATTTCCTCCAGCCCGACATCGTCAGCGGCAACAACCATTCGGGCGGCAACGCCGTCGGCGGCGCGCTGGGCGGCCTGATCGGCCATGGCTTCGGCGGCGTGCTGGGCGGCATCAGCATCAACAAGAAGGAAGCGAACGTCACGCTGAGCCTCGTCAACGCCCGCACCACCGAAGAGCAGGCGATGACCGAAGGCTATTACCGCAAGTCCGACCTGAGCTTCGGCGGCGGCGCCGGCGGCGGCTGGTGGGGCGGCTTCGCGGCGGCCGGCGGCGGCGGCTATCAGGATACCGCCATCGGCCAGGTGATCGTGCTCGCCTATCTCGACGCCTACACCAAGCTGGTGACCCAGATGGGCGGCCTGCCCGCCAACGCCGCCGCGGCGGCTCCGGTCGCCCGCTAAGCGCTCGATCGGACGCGGGGCGCGCATCGACACGCGCCCCGCGCTTGCGCCGATCTTCCAACCGGTTAGCATGACGATCCCAACAGGGGAGGATCTACATGCGCCATGTCGCGGTGATCGGATCGGGGCCGGCCGGCTTCTACACGGCCGAGGCCTGCCTCAGAACTTTCGGAAACGACGTCCGGGTCGACCTGATCGACCGCCTTCCCGTGCCCTATGGGCTGATCCGATCCGGCGTCGCGCCAGACCATCAGTCGATCAAGGCCGTCACCCACCGCTATGAGGGCGTCGCCGCCGCGCAGCCCGTGCGCTTCTTCGGCAATGTCATGGTCGGCCGGGACGTCTCGATCGGGGAACTCCACAATCTCTACGACGCGGTGGTGATCGCGACGGGCGCGCCCGCCGACCGCCCGCTCTCCATCCCCGGCGCGGACCTGCCCGGCGTGATCGGATCGGCGGCTTTCGTCGGCTGGTATAACGGCCATCCCGACCATGCCGACCTCGCGCCCCCGCTCGACGGCGAAACGGTCGCGGTGATCGGCAACGGCAATGTCGCGCTCGACGTGGCGCGCATCCTCGCCAAGACGCCGGAGGAGTTCGAGGGATCGGACATCGCCCGCCACGCGCTCGGCCCGCTGGCGAACGCCCGGACGCGCCGCGTGGAGATTCTCGGCCGGCGCGGCCCCCACCAGATCGCGATGACACCCAAGGAGCTGGGCGAGCTGGCCCACCTCTCCCGCGCGGCACCCCATGTCTCCCTCGCCGACCTGCCGCCCCCCGCCGACGATGCTGCGCTGGAGCCGGGGCAGCGCAAGTCGGTGGCGCTGCTGCGCGGATTCGCGGGCGAGGGCACCGGCGACAAGCCCCTCGTCATCGATTTCCGATTCTTCACCGCGCCCATCGCGATTCTCGGCGAGGGCCGGGTCGAGGCGATCCGCGTCGAGCATACCCGGCTGGACGCCGAGGGCCATGCCGCCGGCACCGGCGAGACGGAGGATATCCCCTGCTCGATGGTGGTGAGCTGCATCGGCTATCGCAGCATCACCATCGCCGGGCTCGACTATGACGAGGGGCTGGGGCGCTTCACCAACGAGAATGGCCGTATCGGCGGCGCGGGCTCGGGGCTCTACTGCGCGGGTTGGGCGCGGCGCGGGCCGACGGGCACGATCGGCACGAATCGCCCGGACGGCTTCCAGATCGCCGAGGAAATCGCCGCCGACCTGCCGGTGCCGGCAGGCAAGGCCGGCGGGGACGGCCTCACCACATTGCTCGCCGCACGGGGGGTGGAAGCGGTGAGTTTCGCCGACTGGCGGCGCATCGAAGCCGCCGAGAACGCCCGCGCTCGGGGCGCCGCGCCACGGGAGAAGTTCGTCCGGCTGGCCGAAATGATCGAGGCCAGCCACAATATGCAAGATTGATGAAAAGAGGTGCTTGCCCCATCCGAAAGCCGCCCCTATAGGACGCCTCGCTCAGCAACGCCGGTCGGCTCCCGAGCTTCGAAAAACGACCGGTGCTCCGTCGGGGAGTAGCTCAGCCTGGTAGAGCACTGTCTTCGGGAGGCAGGGGCCGGAGGTTCGAATCCTCTCTCCCCGACCATCACCTGCTAAGGTGTTGAAAACACGTCCAAACCCCTCTGCGGGGCACAGTTTGTTCTCCAGACTGTGCACCTCGCTGTGCAAGGACGTGCCTGCGATGAAGCATCCCAACCTCTCCCGCCGCGGCCACCTCTTCTGGTGGCGGCGTAAGGTTACGATCGACGGCGTTGCGATCCCGATCGCCCTCCCGCTCCATACAGCCAATTTTTACCAGGCGCGTGCCATAGCGGAGCGCCTGGGTAGCGGGCTGGAGGCGTTGCGCATGAGCTATGGCGAGCGAGGGACCGCGATCGATCCGGCCAACCTCAAGCTTATCTTCCAAGACGCCATGCGCTGGCAGCTCACCCGCATCCTTCAGGACCAGATCGGTAGCGTCACACCCGTCGCCCATCACGCTTTCATTAACAAGGTCTGCGCCGAGCTCTGGCGGCATTCCGCGCGCAGCGGCCCCGAGACGCCCAGGACGGCGGCTTATTATGCTGGGCTGATCGACGCCGGTTGGACGCCGGAGGAGGTGAAGGTGCTGGCCCAAGAGGCCGCGCGCTACAGCGGAGCCCTGGTGTCGCAGCGCCAGCTCGAAACCTATGCCGAACGCTTCGGCTTCCCGCTGACCACATCGAACCGCCAGCAGCTCACGCAGGTCGTGCTGAGCGCACGCGCCCATGCCTGCGACGCGGCCACCGCGCAGCTCGGTCAGGAGACCGGCGATCTTAGCGCCTGGGTCGAAGAGGCGCTCGCGGCCGAAGGCCCCTTCCTCTTCGAGCGCGTGACCGACCCGGTTCCCGGTCCGCCCGCCGCTGCGACGGGACAGCCGTCGTCGACGACGACAACGCCCGCTCGCCCCACCGCGGCCCCGGAAGCCTCCAGCCGGCCAGGCAAGCCGCTCAAGCAGGCGATGGCCGAATGCATCGCCGCCGCCAACAAGACCGAGGCGTGGAGCTCCGACGTGCTCGAGCAAGTGCGCACGGCCATCCGCTTGTTCGACTTCGCCTGCGGCGAGGACGTTCTTGTCGAGCAGGTCACCAAGGCCGGCGTTCTTGCCTTCAAGAAGCTCTGCGAGGACCTCCCCAACCGCTGGGGCCGAACCCGAGCCGAGATGCAGGGTGGCCTCCGCGCGAGCCTTGAGCGCGCCAAGGACATGGACCCCACCCAGCTCGGCATGAGCCAAGTGACAATCCGGAAGCACCTGACCTGGATCATGGCCGTGCTCGATTTCGCGGCGAGCGATGCGGGCGGCAACCATGAGCCCACCGAAGCAGCGGTCGTCGAGAAGGCCATCCGTGAGGTCCGCAAGGGGTTCGGCAAGAAGGGCGGCAAGTCGGGCCGGCAGCGCGCGCGCGATCTCCGCGCAGGCTGGAACCGAGACGAAATCGCACGGCTGCTGTCCGCACCGATCTGGACCGGCTGCCGCGACCTCGATCATCGCCTCGAACCAGGTTCGGAAGTCTTCCATGATGGCTGGTATTGGCTCACCCTCATGCTGCCGCTCTACGGCGGCCGCTCCTCGGAACTGGTTGCCCTCCCGCTCGCCGACGTCCACGAGGAGAATCCCATTCCCTACTTCCAAGTGGATTATACCGACCTGCGTGCGCTGAAGAATGTCCAGTCGGTCCGCGACCTTCCGATCCATCCGGAACTCATCAGGCTCGGCTTCATCGATTATGTGCGTGCCATCCGTGACGCCCATCACACGCTGCTGTTCCCGGAGCTCCATTCGACGAGGAGCAAGAGCTTCGCCAGCACCTTCTACAAGTCCGTCTTCCAGCATTGGCGGAAATGGGCTTTCCCCAACGGCACCGACTGGCGCCACCAAGCGCGCGGCGCCATCAGGGACAAGGACGTGCATAGTTTCCGGAGCCAGGCCTCCACCATGATGAAGGGGAAGGTCGCAGACTCGGTCCGGATCGACATCCTCGGCCATGAAGGCGACAAGGAGACGTTACGCACCTATGACGACGAAGCCGCGCTGGAGCTCAAGCTCGAGGCGCTGAAGCTCCTGTCGCCACTGACAGAGCATATCCCGGCGACGCCCCTGAGAATACGCCCGGCCGAACGGCTGGTCTTTGGTGCCCCACGGGGACGTCCTTCCCACGCATCCTCCTGATCGAGCCGAATGATGGCAGCGGGCGCCGAGACCACCTGCTGTCGCGCACCTGCCCCCGTTACATAACGGCCGGCCCTAGGGGCGGTCGTTATGTAACACCGCGTGGACGAGGAGGTAGGCACGCCGGAGCCTGCCCTCCTCCTCATCGCTGGCATAGTCCCGGTAGAGCAGGAGCATGTCCTTCAGCTCGTGGCCCGGCAGCTGCGCGCAAGACCAGCGAAACTCGCCCAATGGCATAGAGGCGATCGTGCAGTCGGGCACACGGCGCATGATCGCCCACAACGTCTCGATGGCGTCATCGATGGCGCCCTCCAGCCGCACCACCACTTCGTTGCGCGCCACCGCCATCCTGCGGCGGGCGCGATGACGCTGCTGACGCTGAGCATTGGTCAAAGCCATGCTTCCCTCCTCCCGAATGCCTCCAACGGCAGGCCTCGCCCATGGTCAGCGAGGCCTGCCCGACCTCAGGTCAGCACCTCGCCGGCGGCATTGAACACATGCAGAGCGGCTGGAACCCAGAAGCACCCCTTTTGGGCATCGAAGATCTCGCCGACGACGGCGTCCCCAAATGCCGGATGGGCGGCGAGATCATGGACCGGCCGGCCGATGTCGGCGACATCGACCCGTCCCTCGCGCAGCGTGACCGCGCCGAACGCGAACCACGCGTTCCCCCCGTCGAAGCAACCGCGCAACACGCCTTCCGACCAGCGCAACGCTTCGAGGTCGCCCGGCTCGACGCGCCCGGCATCGCGCCGCGGTTCCTCGCGCCATGCCGCCTGCCGCAGCAGCGCGCGCCCTTCCGACGTGGCGTCGATTGCGCGAAGCGTCACCGCATCGACGAAGCCCACGCCGCCGAGCGCGCGGACAACATGGAGGCGATCCGCTCGCAGCCGCGCAGAACCCACCTGTGCCGCCACCAGCGCATTGAGCTCGGCCGGTGTCGAGACCGTGTAAACCGACCGGACCGGGCGTAGCATGTCCCCGGTCTCGTCGACCGTGATCGCCACCTCGAACGTCGGCTCCTCGACGCCCAGCCACACGGGTGCCAGCCGCACATCGACGATTGTGATCGCGAAACTTTCATCGCGTGCACGCGCCGCCAGCGCACGCACCCGATCGGCGACGGCGGCCACGCGCCGGGCGATCTGGGCACGCTCCCGCGCAGCCGTGACGATCACCCGGGCCGTCGCCTTAGCGATGGTCGCAGCCATCGCATCGTCGCCCGTCAGCCGGGCCTCCACGGTCAGCACGAAGCCCGGCGCGATCAACAGATCGGCTTCTCCCCGCAGAGCATCGCCCGCCGGGTGGAACCGGCAATCGCACAGCGCCGGCGGCGCCATCTCGGGAAGGCCCGCGGCCTCAACACCGGCCGCCACGTTCTCGACGAACATCTGCGCGCGCCCGCGAAATGTATCGTCAACGGATTGATAAGCATCATTATCAATCATCTTGAAATTCCTTCCTTGTATAATCGCCGCTAGGCGCTCCTTGAATTTCCTCCTGCGAGGAACTTCACTTCGCTTATCCTTGACGGCTCTTATCCGACGGCCTGCAGGCCGTCGCGGAAGCCCCTACGGTGGCTTCCGGATTGCGGAATTTCTTCATTTTCAACGACGCCGAGATCGCTCCGAGCCCAGGCTGCCAGACACGGCGCTAGAGCGCGATCCCCGCGCGATGGGCGTCGATGGCTTCGATCAGGCGCATCGGCAGTGGCCAGTGGGACTTTTCCGCGGCCCAAGCCTCATCGAAGCGCTCCACGGTCTCGCGTGCTGCCTTGAGCACGGGCGTCGCCGCGATCCGTGCCTTGTCCGCCAGCCAGACCAGCGTTTCCTCGTTGAACTCACCCCAGGCCTTGGACCGACGGAATTTGAGCGCGGACTCCTCCCCCGGGAGATAGCCCACGGTCGACAGCAGGTCGTAGGCCGGCGACAGGATCGGCGTCCGGCCATCGGGATAGACCAGCGACCAGTTCTTCAGATGCATGTCACCATTGCCGATCAGCACGCAGAAGGTCAGCCGGCGGATGAACTGGTCGATGCTCGACGCGTCAGCCACCGTCGCGAGCACGGAAAGGATGTTGCGGTAGCTCGCCTTGTCGTATTTGGCTTCCGGGTAGACTCTGAAGATCTGGGCGAAGTCCTCCATATGGACCCGCCCCCTTGCTCCTCGATCGAAGCGGCGGACAGCGAAGGCCGTGTCACCGAGCTGGTCCATGCCATCCGGCAACCCCTCGATATGAGAGAGGGAGACCAGATCGATTTCTGGAATGTCGATGCCGACACGGCCTGCCAGCCGCATCGTGAGATATTCGTTCTCCGGCACATTCGCGAAGTTGGTGGACGGCAGCTTGATGATCCAGTCGCCCCCTTCCCCTCCCCCGGGAATGGTGAGGCCGCCCTGCTTGCCCTGGTTCTTGAGGGCGGAGAATTTGAGCTGCACGCCAGCCAGCGAGAAGCGGTAGCGCGGGACCTCCTCGGCCACCGGCTCGATCGAAGGTAGCACTGTTCCATCGGCAGGAAGGGCGCGCACCGCCCCCGGAAGATCAAGGCCGAGCGCCGCGAGCAGCGGGTATTCACGCATCGCCTTCGAACCGGCACGCCCCGCGAGATAGTCGCGCAGCGCTCCTTCCGGCAGCAGGTTGGAGAAGAAGGGCTCCAACCGGACGTTGTAAGGTCGCGGCGCATTGATGAGCCCGCCATGGCTATCCCGATAGGAGAGGCTCAGCGTCGGCCGAGCGGGATCGTCGACATAGTCCTGCGCGAAGGTGAAGATGCTGCGCCCACCCTCCAGCGCCGCGATCGTGCCGACGCGGCGATCTTGCAGGAAGATGTCGAGTGCGCGGGCGTCAGTCATCGTCATCCTCGTCGAGACGGAAGGCAGGTTGGGCGGCCTCCGGTTCCGCGCTGCTCGGCTGATCTGCGTCAAGCCGACTCAAATGACGGTCGGCCCGCTCGAGAACACGGGTAAGCGCATCAAGGTCGAGATCTTCCGATGCCGCCCGTTCGACCGGCGCGACCGCGTGCTGCAGCCGCTTCACGGCGGCGGGCCCCAACGCCCGCATTCCGAGGGCATAAAGACGGTCGCGGAGGCGCTGCACAGCCCGCAGGCCTGGATAGCGCTCATCCAGCCGGTCCAGCACATCCGATTGACGCGACAGGATGGCCAGGGCCCGGCTTTCCCCCGCCGATGGAGGCTGCGCCTCGACAGCCCGGCGCACCCCTTCCACGGCCAACACCGCCTGGCGAGGGACAAGCTGCACATCAAGATCAAGCGCGCGCGCCAGTTCGACCAAGCTCGACAGGCGCAGGTCAACCTGTCCTTGCTCGATCTTGGAGATATGCGCCTGGGTCATTCCGACATTTTGGGCCAGCCTCCGCTGACTGAACGCGTTGCGCGCCCGCGCTGCGGCGAGTTGACGGCCAAAGGCTTCCAAGATCGGTAGGTTGACCCACTTTGGCATATCAATCTCTCGTTTCGACGTCGAAAACGATATCATATCCGAAAGTTTCCGGGAATATTGATATGCGATCAACTATCGATGATCGGTATTGATATATAAAAAAGTATCATGTTGATCGCAGGCGATGGCACGCGGCATCCTCGCCCTCAATGGCCGACCCTCCACCACCGGATCCGCGGCACCTCGATCTGATCGACCATGTGCCGAATGAGGCGCAGAGCGTCCAAGTCACCGTCCAGCCGATCCGCTGGCGCGACACCGCCCAGCCCATCGAGCGGCGTTACGAGCGCCTGCCGGATCGCGCGACTGTCATGCTGGCACCGCCATTCGATCCGAATGAGGATGTTGACGAACAGGGACAACCGCTCCTGCTGCCCCACGCTCAGTGGACGGACGGCGCACGCGCCGACGACCATCGCCTCCGCCTCCTCCCGTTCGATCCCGAGGACGCGGGCAGCGAATTCAGGATCGATGGCATGCGACAGCACCAGCCGTCCGCACAGATCGACCAGATCGTCCTCGCAAGATGCGGGCCGCATCAGCGGAACGTCTCCATATGCTGGACCCACAGCGCCTCGACCAGCGCCTGCCCCTGGTCATGGACCAGCTCGCGATCATAGACGCCGTGCCCGATACCCAGCGCTTCGATCCGCCGAGGAATGATCAACGCGTGGCAATGCGGAGGACGAGGCGAACCCGCACGCCCGGGCGCGTGGCAGACCAACAGCGCCGCGAGATGGCGATCACGCGCGAAATTCTCGCGCACGAACGCTCGGCACCGCTCCCATCCAGCGGGAATGCTCTCCCCCGCCAAGAAGGGCAGGGTGAGATAGACGAGCAGCGCCTGCATATGGTCGACGGCGCAAGCATCGGCCAGACGAAGCAATGTTTCGGGATCGTGCGACATACCGGTGGCAGTCGGCGGCAGAACCACATCGGAATGTTCCGCCGTGACCGGCCATGGGGACGCGGCCGCGTCCCCCAAGGGCTGGATCGGCTGGAGCTTCCGGCGCCCGAACTCCACAGCCGTATTGGTCCGGCCTTGGTAGATCCTGCGGAGAACACCGAAGATGAGCCCCGATGACGGCGATCCCAGAGGGTTGAGATAGAGCCAGCTCTGCGGGTCGGCCTCGTTGACGCCCGTCTTGGGCGATGCCGCCGTCTTGCGGCCCTTGCGGTGAGCGGCGGCCATCTCAGCACCTCCCCCCACGCCCAACGCGCACGATCTCGGCTGCCGCGCGACACACGCCCGCGGCGCGCGCCTCAGTCGTCGCGAATGGCGGGACCGTCATGCGATGCAGGCCATCGGGCCTGATGGCGATCACCGGACCAGGGCGTGGGGGCACCAGCCAGAGGCCGCCCTCTTCGCCCCGATAAAAGATCAGTCCCGGAAACAGCACCGGGCCGGTCAGGGTGACCAGTGCCACGTCGACCGTCACCAAATCCAAGAGTTCGGGCGCGAACCCGGTCCTGATCAGCAACACGTCCCGCTCGCAGCGACGGGCGGCGTCAACGATCGCGCCCGTAAACAGCGGTGTCTCACAGGGCGTGGCGGCCACGAGCAGTCCCGCAGGGGCAATATCGAGGGCGCCTTCAGGCAGTCCGCCCACGCCTGCGAGCGTCACCGGGGGGGCGCCCATGGCATCCAACGGCAGCGTGAGAAGGCGCAGACTGGTGTCGGACATGTGCCCGACTGGCATCAAGGTCATGAATCAAACTTTCGGCCAAGAGGATCACCGGCCCCTTGGCCGGATCAGGCCGCCTGCTTTTCATCCCGCTGGCAGCTTCGCCCGCGGCCCTCCCTCACTACCGTGTCTTCTTCTGCCGCTCCGCCCAGGCGCGCTGGACAGCGTCGCCGTCCTCTCCAGGCTCGACCGGGCGGGGCTCGCTCAAGGTCACGGGCGTTACGTTCTCCCGCCGGGACATGACACTCTCGGCCACCATCACCTCGACAGCCTCGTCACTGCGCGGACTGAGCTTCTCCAGGTGCGGTAGGAAACGATCCAGGAAGGCCCGGCCGCTCTCTGTTTCGCGCAATTCCGCGATGACGCGGGTCACACCCGCTGGCGCCCCCGGCTTGGGCCGCGCGGACCACTTCTTGGTCGGATCTTGGGCACGCGACCGCCCAACTTCGATCAACGGGGGCTCGGCGGTCAGCACCGGACGGGCGGCATCCAGCAGGCGTCGATCGAACTTGTGCCCTTCGCCCAAAGTCTCCGCCAGACACTGCTCGAAAGCGAGCCGCAACGGCGATCGAGGCGCGCGCCTCATCTTGCCGAGACGCTCGTAGACCCGGCCGCGGGCTGCGGCCCGCGACGACGCGGACTGATCGACGGACGGCTTGGCCTTCCCGGTAGGCGGCGGCGAGGCGATCGCTTCGCGGTTGCTCCGCTCGTTGGAGGTGGAAGTCGCAGGCGGCGGCGCGACCTTCCGGGCTGCACTCTCCGCTTTTGCGACAGCGGGCTGAGGCGGATGCTGTTTTTCCAATGGAGGCTTCGGCCGGGCAACCCGGCGAGGCTCTTGGATCGCACCGGGAGCCTCCGGCCTATCGGCCCCTTTTGTTCCTGCTGGCTGAGCGGCATGGGTCGCGTCGGCGTTTTCGGCCGAACGCGCGGATTCTGGAACGACGATCACTCGGTCTGTCAGGGAGGTGGCCGATGGAGGGGGCACAACCACCGGCGGCACCCTGTCCGCGGGAAGCGCCACAGCGACGCGCGGCTCCATACTCGACGACCTATCGGGCAGGCGCTGCGCCGACGCCCGAGCCTCTGCCTGCCGGCGCGCAGTCTCACGCGCGACCATGTCGGGGTTGGTGAGATAGCCCGCGAGACCGTGCGCCACAGCGAGCCGATAGACCTGGTTTTGGAAGACCGTGGGACCGTTCACACGGACGCGGCCGCCCGTCTTGATGATCGCCAGCCGCAATGCCGCCAGCACAGTCTCGTCCCCACGCCGGGGTAGAACCGCGATGAAGTCGCCGGTGTCGACGAAGGCCGTCGGCTCCCCCGGCCGCGCCCAGCGTGTAATTCCGGGCCGCTCCGGATAGGCGTGGAAGCCATCGATCTCCGTCGGCAGGACGACATGAGCCCGCCGCACGCCGGTCAGGCGAGTGGCCGGCATCGGTGGTAGCGAGGGATTGCGGAATCGGCGCGCGAACCACTCCTCCCCCTGATCCAGCAGCCACTCTTCCAGGCCCTGCGGTCGGCGACGCGTTTCATTGGGCGCAGCGCCACCGTCGCGATGACGCCCGACAAGCGACTGCGCGCACGCAGCACGATAGTCGAGAGCCCGAAAGCCATGCGGCAGGGCGTCAACATCATGATTGCGCGGCGTGATCTGCACGTGCACGGCGCGCGGCTGAAACGGCCCCAGTCGCCGCTGCAGCCGCGTGATCGTAGCGTCTCGGTGAACGTGTGACGCCGCCACGCCCTGCCCGTTCAGGATGAGCTTCGCGCCATTCGTGCCGATCGGATCAAAGACGAACCCCGCCGCGGCCAGCCCGGCGTGAAGGGCCGACCAACTGCTCGCCGTCTGGATGATCGGCCAGGCCTCCTCCTGAGCGATGCGCTGGGCCGACCGCAGTCCGGTCCGGACCTCAACCGCACAGGCCCCGGTTAAGAGCGCCCTCTCGCCCTGCTGCATCCGCCGCGTCGCATCCTCGGACAGGAAAACTCGGCCATCAACAACTCGGTAGCGAGCCTTCTCCTCGGGCTGCCAACCGAAATGATCGACGATCCGGGCAACGGCACGATGCGCTGCCTCCAGATAGAACCCCCGTTCGATCGTGACCACTCTCCCCGTGTGCGGATTGTAGCGGTTCACAGCAATGTGGACGTGACGATTGTGCGTGTCGCCATGCAGCGCGAAGATCGCCTGATGCGCCGACAGCCCCAGTTCGGCTACGAACATATCGACCACAGCATCGACCTGTTCGGCGGTTGGGTGCTCGCCAGCGCGCCAGCTCAGCAGCCAATGGTCCAGGGGGTTGGGGCTGCGCGTCGCCGCCTGCGCGGTTGCCATCATCTCGGCGCGCTGGCCATGCATGTCGACCGACAGAAGGTTCCGGGCGCCCACATGAAGCAGCCGCTCGGCGCTGGCACCGAGCCCCTCCTCCTGGAGATAGCGCACCAGATATTCGCGATAGAGCGACCGCTTGTCCGGCTGGTTCAAATAGTCGACCAACTGCCGGACGTGGGCGCTGCGCTCGGTGTGCTGGTCGCGCCCCGAAGGCCTCGCCGGGATTTTCTTGACGATCATGGCAGATCCTCTGCCAACCGCGCGATGGCCGCTCGCATGGTGTTGAGGATTTCGGTCGCCTGATCGACCGGCACGACGCCCTTTTCGTCGAGCGCTTTGAGTTGCATCCCAGCGGTATGGAGAGCCAGAACCGCGCGCAGCTTTGGCTGGCTAGTTCGCCCACCGCCGAACACGCGGGCGCGAACCAACTCGCTGACCGTCATCCGGTCGGCAGCCTCGCGGACGAGCCGCTTATGCTCGGCGGGCGTGACCCGGAAGATGATGCGCTGGCTCGCACGGTCGTCGGCAGCCATTGGCCGACGCCTCCCGTCGGATCGCTTTCGTTTCGCCATCGCCCCCTCCCTGCGACAAGCGTCAGCGCGGAGCAGGGCCGCGCTCTGGCGCAATCGTGTCTGACACGATCCATCCTGCTATCACTATAATCTACCTTTCCTCTCGCCCCGGCAAGGGTTCGCCGTGCGATTCCGCTCCGACGGAGGTGGCAGCATCGATCTGATACACAAGTTGGTGACGCTAATGCCCCCAACAGAATCGTTCGGTCATTAACAGCATACTCTGGTCGATCACCGGTAGCGGGTTACGGAGGATTCAGCACCGATGAGGACGTTGACCGCTCGAACCAAGACAGCTTGATAACGCAAAATTTTCGTGTATTTTACCGTTAAACGCAAGTTTGATGTGAGGCAGATAATGGGCGAATGCATGGATCGGTTCGTTGCGACCTACCCGCGCGAATTCGTTCTTGACCTCCAAGGCGCGGCCGACGCGGCGTTTGCCGAGGCGCACCGCCTTTCCAACCAATTCGTCGAGGAGCCCGAGCGCAGCAATATGCTCGGCCAGTTGCGGCACGCCCGGCTTGAGGCCGGATTGCGCGGAGCTTCTCTTCGATATGACTTTCAGGTCAGCAGCCCGCACACCAATCCCAAGGGCGGCCGCTACAGTGTCGTATCCGCTGGCGGAATCACGTTAATTCGCGGCAACGTGCAGGCTCATCGCGGGCCGCCGCGGGCGACGAAATTCCGTAAACAAGTTGCGGAGACCAATCGTTGGCTGAGTCCGCTTCAGCCAGACTTCTATATGCGCGTCCCCGAGCCCAGCCGCGATCGGCTGTGTGCGGTGCTGGTCGCGGCGGCCCAGAAGGACGGCGATCCGTCTGTCCCAGGGTGGGTTGGGATTGGCTTCCCGCACCATGATCTCGGGTCCTGGGCGGAGATAAAGTCGCTAAACCAGATCATGTCGCTCTATCACGATGTCGCCACTCCGATCGTCCGCGAGATGCCGGTCGAGATCAAGGATCGCGCGCATCCGAAGCTGAAAAAGGACGGCCGCAGCTCCTGATAGCTGCGCGGCCAAGAGGAAATTGAAATGAGAAGTGGTGTGCCGGGTTTCAGCCCGCAGCGGCTGATCGAAGCGCGCGCGGCGCGCGGACTCACGCAGGTGGCGCTAGCCGACCTCAGCGGTCGGACCAGCTCTAGCATCTCGCGGTGGGAAGCTGGTGACCAATTGCCCGAGATCGATGCGCTCCAAGCGGTGGCGCGCGGTTTGAATCTGCCAGTTTCGTTCTTCCTTAACCCCCAAGCGGAGCACGGGCCGGCACCGATGTTCGCCCGCTCGATGGCAGCGGCGACGAAGAGCGTCCGAAGCCGCGTCGAGGCTCGCTTGCGGTGGGCGCAAGATATCTCCCTCGTTCTCCAGGAATCTGTCGATCTGCCAGAACCGAATGTCCCGCAGATCGGCGCCACCGACTTCCGTGAAATTCGCGACGCCGACATCGAGCGGATGGCGATCGAGTGCCGCAATGCTTGGGAGCTCGGACTTGGTCCGATTTCAGATCTTCTACTCGCCATGGAAAACGCTGGCATCGTCGTTGTGAAAGAGCGGATCGATGCTGGGACGATGGACGGGCTGTCGAACTGGTCGGCTGTCGATGGGCGCCCCTACGTCTTTTTGGCGACCGACAAGCAGACCTGTGCCCGATCGCGGCTAGATGCTGCCCATGAGCTTGGACACCTGGTCCTGCACCGTGGTCTCACCGAGCGAGCGCTTTATGACGCTGCTGCGTTTAAGGAAATTGAGCGCCAGGCGTTCTATTTTGCCGGGGCCTTTCTTCTTCCAGCGGAGAGCTTTGGCGCGGAAGTATGGTCACCCTCGCTCCCCGCGTTCGTGTCCCTCAAGGAGCGGTGGAAGACGTCGGTCGGTGCCATGATCATGCGCTGTGCAAACCTCGAGATCATCAGTGACGAGTATAAGCAGCGCTTGTTCAAGCACTACAGCGCCAAGGGCTGGCGGAAGCATGAGCCGCTGGACGGAGAAGGCGAGATGCCGATTGAGCAACCCCGTCTTCTCAGTCGTTCGATCCGGCTGCTGTGTGATGAACGAATCTATACCAAGCCGGAGTTACTGGCCGCTGTTCGCCTCCCCGCAAACGACGTTGAGTCCCTGAGCGGGCTGCCGGCCGGCTACATGTCGAACGAGGGATCAATCACGGCGCTTCGGCTCAAGGAATCGGTCGGGTCAGCACCCACACATACCGCGGATGTGATCCATTTTCCGGGGAAGAAGGAGACATAACGCGATGAAGCGCGATATGGATCTCGCGCGCGGCCTATTGCTCGCGATTGAGGACGCGCCCGGAACGGAGCTACGTGATCAGCCCAACATCCCAGGCTTCAGCGAGGAGCAGGTGACCTATCACCTAGGACTGCTGAAGGAGGCCGGCCTGATCGACGCCACAATGGTCAGCAGCAAGACGGACTTGTGCTTCATCGGCATATCGATGACATGGTCGGGGCACGAGTTTTTAGACAAGGTCCGTGATCCGGAAATCTGGTCGACAGCCAAGGACGGCGCAAAGAGAGTTGGCTCGTGGTCGATCGGCCTACTGGCCGATCTGGCGAAGGCGGCTGTCATGGCTAAGGCGCACTCGCTAGGCCTTCCGGTCGGCGGATAAACGCCAAGCTAAAGCCATTTTGCGCCGCTCCGAGGGAGCGTTATACGTTTGGCGCGCCACATATCTCGCAGCAATAGAAGCAATCGACTGGATGGTGGCCTGATGGGAATTCCCACCTGCGACCTTTTGCGGCCACCATCCAGCGTCAACGTAGGATCATCAAACCTGTGTCAGGATTCCTTCCAGGTTCGTGGCGGTTATGAACGGCACTGCCAGCGCCTTAAAATGCGCTTTGCCACATGCGATTTGCGCCTTTTCGGCTTCCCGAAGCGTATTGAGATCGCCCTTGCTCTCGCTGACCAGATAAACATCCTCACGGCCGTCCTGCTCGCGGACGATGGCCCAGTCTGGATTGTAAGTGCCCAGCGGAGTCGTGACCTTGAAGGCAGATGGCAGCTTTGCAAACACCTTGATGGCACCGCTGATGTCCAACGCCTTGGCGAGTTCCGCCTCGATATTCGAGTCCGTGACGATGTGATCCAGCGGCGCGTGTTGGACCGCGACCAGACGGTCGACCGACACGTCCTCCTCCGCGACGAATAGATTCTGGGCCCACCATTCGTCGAGCGGCTTATAGACGATGCCGTCGGTCATCATCAGCCGTTTGCCCGCCTGAATGATCGCCGTCACCGCGTCGACGAAGGCCGACGGGTTCACTGCGGCGTCCCCCAGCCGTCCGGATTGAACGAGAATGTCGGCAAGCACCTTGCGCGGCAGCTCGGTGCGGTTCTGCAGTTCGCCCAGCAGGTCGGGCACGTCCAGGCGCGAAGCGACGAGCCGCTGTGGAATCGAGGTGCTGACTTTCTCCGGGGTCACACCTTCGCGACCTATCAGCATCTCCGCCAGTTCGAAGGTGACGCGGGCCTCGCCAGGACGCGGCATGTCCCGCAACGCCTGCGCGCAGCGCACGACCAGCGCCGTGTCGTCAAAATCGAGACGATAGGTCGTCTTTCGACTGATGCGGTCCCAGAGCGCCTTGAAGTCGTGCCCCTGCAGCACCGCGAGGTTGAGCTTCACCTGCCCCTTCGCACGCGCATCGCTGACAGGCACCTTGCGTGCGAGGCGGTGCAGCATGTCCCGGATCAGTTTCGCCGCCGGTTCTGGCAGCTCGGCGGGCAGCGGCACCGCGTTCTGGGCTAGCGCGGAGCGAAGCTCGGGCTTGGCGTTGCCCTTGTCATCGATCAGGCCCGCTCCCATCAGGGCATCAAAGATAGCGCGGCTTTCCTTCACCGAGACGATGGCTGTGCCGCCGTCCGGCAAGGTATAGGTCAGTCTGGCGAACAAGTCGGCCGTGACGATGCCCAATTTGACGTCGAGCGCCTGCTCCATTTCCGTTTGCAAGCCCTCGGCGAAGGCTTTGTAACCCTCTTGCGCGATGACGGTGAGGACGTTCAGCCCCTCATCGCGCCGGCGCTGGCCGCTCTGGTCGACGCACAAACGCAGACCGCGGCCGATCGACTGGCGTCGCCGCGTCTCGCTTGTCATCTCCCGCAGCGAACAAATCTGGAACACGTTGGGGTTATCCCAGCCCTCGCGGAGGGCAGAGTGCGAGAACAAGAAGCGTAGCGGCTCGGCCTCGTCTAGCAGACGCTCCTTGTCCTTCATGATCAGGTCGAAGGTGCGCTCGGCCTCGTCGCGGCTCTTCTGGTTGGAGAACTCACCGTCTTTATTCAGCGTCGGCTCGGTGAAGCGGCCTTTCCTGTCCTGCGAGAAATAGCCGTCATGGGCACGGACTGCGTCGGCCGGCACATGGGCGAAGAGCGACTGGAAGCGAGGCTGCGCGGCCAGCTTCGCATATTCCTCCTCGAAGATAGTCGCGAGCGGACCGGCCTGGGGATTACCAGCCTCATCGTATCGGCGATAGTCGGCCACCGCGTCGATGAAGAACAGACTAAGCGTCTTGATGCCCAGCGGCCGGTTGCGCAACTCCTTGCGAAAATGATGCTCGATCGTTTGACGCACCATTGCGCGGGAGAGCGATGCCGTATCGACATCGCCCCAGCTGTCGCCGATCCCGAGCGTCTTCACGCCATCGCCGGGCACCACCAGTTGCATCGAGCCGGAGCCCCGCATCTTCTCGATGATACCGATGCGATATCCGGCATAGACCGTCCGCCCGGCCGAAGCGTCTTCCAGCATATCATTGTCGGCGACCCAGATCGGCTGCCGCGACACACCGCCCTTCATCTGCTTGGCGATCTCGACGCGGGCGCGCGGCAGCTGGCCCTTCTTCACCTCCACCTCGAGCAGTTTCACATAGGGGCTGTTGTCGGCGTCCTGGATCTGGGCGCCATCAACCTCGATCGACTTCACCAGTCCCCGGTCATGCGCGTCGAAGGCATCGAGACGGTAGACCGGATGGAACTTGGCCACGTGCGTCGCCGAATAGCGGATCGTCGCCAGCGGCTGCATTGCGCGCATGATCTGACGGCCGGCGCCGTTGGGATTGGCGTCGACCGACTGCGGCTCGTCGACGATGATGATCGGCCGCGTGCTCTTCACCCATTCCACGCCAGGGATGTCGCGAGTCTGCTCACGCGCCTGCTGAAACACCGCGGCCTTGCTGCCGAGCGACTGCACCGTGGCGATCATCACCCGGATTGACGAGGACGAAGCGAAATCGATGATCCGCGACAGGTCGGAGCTGTCATAGACGAAGCTCTCGAACGGCACGCCGTCATAGATCTGGCGGAAGTGATCGCGGGTCTGCTCGATCGTCTTCTTCACGCCCTCGCGGATTGCGACCGAGGGGACGACGATGACGAACTTGGTGAAGCCGTAGCGGCGGTTCAGCTCGAAGATGGTGCGCAGGTAGACATAGGTCTTGCCGGTCCCTGTCTCCATCTCGACGGTGAAATCCATGCCATAATCGCCACCGGCATCCTTCTTGCCCTTAGCTGCGACGTTCAACTCCGGAGAGGCGGGCAGTGCGTGCCGGTTCTGCACAATGTGCAGATTGTCCAGCACCGCTTCCTCAAGCAGGTCGCAGCGATTGGCGTAGCCGAGCAGCTTCTCGTTATACTCCAGCTCGCCCGCGATCTGACGCGGCGCGATAGTGAAGAGGGACTGGCGCTCTTCCTGCCCCGCGAACAGATCGACAACGGCGTCGATGGCCGCGACCTGATGCGGCAGCTCTGCTTCGAAAACGAATTTCATGGCCTGCCGATCAGATGCTGGCGATCTTGGCGATGCGATCGCCCAGACGCTGACGCAGGATCGCCGCAAGGTTCGCCTTGGTCGCGGCGCGGTTGCCATCGGCGCCGAGCCCCGTATCCTTGAAGTAGATCGTGGTTTGCACTGGATCGAGCTCATCAACCCAATCGGCCATACCCTGACCCAGCGCCTCGGCGTCGTCCGCGCCGACATTGCCGAGGCACACCATCAGCGTGCCGCCGCCAAGCGCGTGAACGGTGCGGCCGGCGATACTGCGCGTCTCCTGTGGCAGAGTGAGATCGATACCCGTCTTGAGCAGCAGCTCGACCAGCAGATCATCCTCGGTGCGGCCGGGCAGGACATTGTCGACGGCATCGAGGATGCTCGCCTCCAGATTCTCAGCGTCTGGCTGCCACGGTTTCAGGTTCGACGTGGCAAGCTTATAGACACGGAAGCCGGTGTCGATGTTGCTGTCCGGATACTGTTCACGGACTTTCGCCCCGGCACGGCGAAGGCGTTCCTTGGTGAGTTCGGCAATGTTGCGAGGCTTAGAAACGGAATCGCAGAATGCGGCGGGTCCGCTCTGAGCCTTGTCGTTAGGATCAAGCGGCTCTGGCAATTGCACCATAATATAGCTCTGACGCTCGTTGTTTTGCGCATTTTGACGCATCACAGCTTCGCCTACGCTCCCGGATCCGGCGAAGAAGTCCATCACAATGGCATCGGGTTCAGATGCAATCGTTAGAATATGGCGGATAAGACGGGTCGGTTTTGGTGTGTCGAAAGGCGCGTCGCCGTCGAATAGGCGCTGAAGCTCTTTCTTGCTTTCATCATTATGCCCGGCGATGTCGTGTGGCCACCAAGCAGATGCCACGACTCCCTGTCGAACTTCTGAGAGAAAGCGCTTCAGCGCAGGCTTTCCTTCTCCAGTCGCTCCAAACCACACGCGATTGTCCGCAATAAGCTTTTCCATCGAAGCTTTGGGGTGACGCCAGCTCCTCCCCGATGGCGGCGTATGCCTTTGGCCTGTCTTAGGAGAAACAATCTCATACTGATCGCGCGGGCGAAACTCCGCGCGCAACAAGTTGTCAGACCGCCACAGTCCTCGAGGATCGTTATCCGGATTTCCGTATACCGAATCTTGCTTTTCAGATCTCGGGAGCATATTTGGAACAAAATTTTCAGATTTCGAATAAATCAAAATGTGATCGTGAAGAGGCGGAATGCCTTTCGCATCGCTGGAGATGGCATATTTTTTTTGCCACACTGCGTTCGATATGAAATTCTCTTCACCAAATATCTCATCAGACAATTTCCGCAGGTTCCCCACCTCTCCATCGTCGATGGTAATAAAAATAGCGCCATCATCTCGCAATAGATCTCGCGCCAATATAAGGCGCGGATACATCATGCTCAGCCAGTCGGAATGAAAGCGACCAGAACCTTCTCGGTCAGTTGTTAAATTTTCCCCGGATTTACCAACCTGCCCTGTAATTGAAAGATAGCTCCCAAGGGGATCATGATAATTATCTGAGTAAACAAAATCTCTCCCGGTGTTATAGGGAGGATCAATATAAATCAGCTTTACCTTGCCGGCATAAGAGCGCCTGAGCAGTTTCAGCGCTTCAAGGTTATCGCCTTCGACAAGAATATTCCGGGTTTTATCCCAATCGACGCTATCTTCTGTTACAGGAAGCAGCGTGCCCAAGCTAGGTGTCAGAGCGAACGCGCGTGCCTTGCGCTTTCCTTTCCAATTAAGGCCGTATCGTTCTTCGCTGTCCTCCACGGAATCGCCAAGTAACTCCCGCAGCACTTCGAAGTCGACCTTGCCGTCAGTCACGATCTCCGGAAACAGCGCCTTCAGTCGCGCCACATTGGCCGCGACCAGGTCGCCGCTGCCCGCCGCCTCGTCAGAGCGGGTGATCTGGGGAATGGGATCGTTCGCGTTCGTCACACATCTCTCCATGCGTGCCACCGGCACGCATCTCATTGAAAACACTATGGACAGGCGATGGGAGTGTCGGCCAGCTCCCCCGCGATGGCCTGAAGTCTATCCTTAAGCGCGCGCGCCTGATTGCCAAGCACGACCTGCTCAGCGAGCCGTTTTTCCCGTTTCGCCGCCCCGCGGACGGCAAGCCATTCCGCCTCGACCTCCCGATGACGGGCGAGCGCGTCACGCCGCCTCGCTACCGCCGCCGCATCGGCAAGAAGCTGAAAGGGCTCGCCGACCAGGCGCGTGACGGCCAGCGCCTCGACCCGCTCGATCAGCGCTCCGTAAAGAGCGGCGAGCGTCGCCTGTGGCAGACCAGGCAGCGCGAGGCTGGCAAGGAACGCCACCGAAGCCGGCGCGTCTTTCGCCGCCAAGTCCGGCGCGACGACCAGCCGCTCGACGACCATCTGCTCCGCGATCCGCTCGGCCCGTCGCAGCAACGCCAGGCTGAGGCGAGTGCCGGCGCTTCCTGGGAGCGCTGTGGCTAGGATGATCGGCACAGGGATAGCCCGGTGGATCAGGGTCAGCAGCCGCTGGGTTGGCTCGCCCCGCGCCGTCATCGCCAGCAGCTGAATGGCCGGAACAGGCCGCTCGTCGTCTGTGCCTGCCGCGACGCCGATCGTGGACGGCGACAATGTCGCCCACCAGTCCAGTCGTTCGATGGCGCTGTCGATCAGATTTCGATCAGCGGTATTGGCCGCGCCGTGCTGCGCCAGCATGTCCTTAGGCAACCGCCGTGCTGGCGCATTCATCGGCGGCAGGGCCAGCGCGGCGCGGATGTCGGTGGGCGTGATGGTCATGCCGGCGGCAGGATCGCCAGCCAGCAGACGACCTCCCAATCGTCCAGCCCGCTCTCGCCCCCCGATCCTTCGACCCCGCCGGTAGTGAACAGGCTCTCGACCGCGCGTTCCTCGGCCTTGCCCGTCACGCCGCGGAGGGCTGCGGCGAGCAGCGATTGCCACACCTCCATTGCGTCGCCACCACGCGTCTCGGCATCGAACCGCGCCCAGGCCTCTGCCTGCCGATCCGCCGGCGTCGCGGCGGCGAGACGCAACAGGTCCAGCATCCGCTTCGGCTGACTATGCGGCAAGATGATGCGCTCATCCATGCCGACGTAGATCAGCGCATGCGGAAAGAGTGGATCTCCTTTGGCAATCGATCGCTCGGCCGCCGGCGTCGCGGCACGGAGGACGAACAGCGCGCCAGGCGGGAATTCATCGCCACAGAAGATGGGTGAGTAGGTGCCGATTAGCCGCTTGCCAAGCGCCTCGCGCTCGTCCGGCGACAGGCGCGCCAGATCGAGACGCAAGTCATTGAGCGTCAGGTCAGTGATCGACACGCCCGACGACAGATCCTCCAGATCGACCACGCGCGATTGCAGCGTTTCGAGCTGCTGGCGGCGATACTCCAGATCGTTCATCTGGTTTCCCGCCTGCGCCTCGATCAAATTCTCCTCGCCCGTCGCCGAGACGTCGAGCAGCATCATCTTACCGGAGACGCTGCGCTCCAGACCAATGTAGCTGTCCAGATCCATATTCGGCCAGAAGTTGACCAGGCGAATGACGGTGTTGGGCGACCCTAGTCGATCCACACGACCGAACCGCTGGACAATGCGAACCGGGTTCCAGTGAATGTCGTAATTCACCACGCAGTCACAGTCCTGGAGGTTCTGGCCCTCAGATATACAGTCGGTGGCGATGATGAGGTCGATCTCTTCCTCACCGGCCAGTGATTCTGGCCGTGACCGGGCCCGCGGTGCGAAGGCGGTGAGGATCGAACTGAGATCCGCGGCCAGCCTGGGGTGTGTCGTCCTGTTACGACCCGATCCCGTCACCAAGGCCATACGACGCGGGTAATCCGCCCGGATCGCGTCATAGAGATAGGCGGCAGTGTCGGCAAAGGCGGTGAACACGAGTAACTTGACGTTTCCGGGGTTAAACGGATCAGTCAGCTTCTCGGCAATCAGCTTCTTTAGGTCAGCGAGCTTGGCGTCCCGCTCAGGCGTGACGCTCCGGGCCTGCGCGTGAAGGCGCGTCAACCGGTCTCGATCCTCGGCCAGATCCTGTCGCCAACGGACCAGATCGGCATCGCTGAGCAGCACGCGGACACTCCGTCCGACGCCGAGTTGGTCGAACGCAGGATCATCATCATCGAGATCGTCGATCATAGGCGCGGCGACGCTGTCGTCATGCGCATCGATCCGCGCAATCAGCGCCTCGACCGCCTCGAGCTGGCGGCCGATCGTCAGCGCAAAGGCGTGAACCGAGCTTTCCATGCGCTTGAGTAGGTTGACCCGCAGCAAGGCGATCAGGCTTTCTTCGCGGTCCAGCTGACGGAACACGCTCGCCCCGCCACCGGCGCCAGCGAGGTCCTGGTTGTAACGCCGCTCGTAAGCTGCGCGGCGGTCGTCCAGCACGTAGCGGAGGGGTGCGAAGGCGGCGAGCTTCAGCCGGCGTATCTCGTTGTTGATCTCGATGATCGGCGGGAATGAACCGCTGAGATCAACGTCGGACTTGATGTTGGCTGGCGCGAGCTTCTCCGGGAAGGAGCCGGTTTCCGCTGTCCCGTAATAACGCTCGATATGTTTGCGGCTGCGCGCGATGGTGAGCAGGTCGAGCAACCGGAAATAGTCGAATCCCAGCATTTCGAGCAGCTTGGCTGACGTTCGCACGGCCTCGGGCAGCTGCTGCCAGCGGTTGAATTGTCCCTGCGCAATGCGGATAGTGCCCGTGATGCTGGCGATACCGTGTCCAGCCAGTGCCTGGTCGTGCCCCTCGGTGGCAAAGGCGATCTGGTTTTTCAGGTCATTAAGCCGGTTGTTGACCGGAGTAGCCGACAGCATCAGCACCCGCGTCTTCACGCCGGCCTTCACCACGGCATTGAGGAGCCGATCGTAACGGCTTTCCCGCTCGCCCTTGCCAGCAGGGCGGTTGCGGAAGTTGTGGCTCTCGTCGATGACGACCAGATCGTAATTGGCCCAATTGATATGGCCCAGATCAATGTCGCCGGACTGGCCACCCTCGCGCGACAGATCGGTGTGGTTCAATACATCGAAAGCGAAGCGATCGGCCGCGAGCATGTTACGGACGTCATTGCGCGTCCATAGCGTCCAATTTTCCCGCAAGCGCTTGGGCGCGAGCACCAACACCCGCGCGTTACGCAACTCAAAATATTTGATGACGGCCAGCGCTTCGAAGGTTTTGCCGAGGCCGACGCTGTCAGCGAGGATGCAACCACCGAAGCGCTGCAGTTTATCGATCGCGCCGATGACTCCGTCTCTTTGGAAGCGATACAGCTTCAACCAAATCTTAGTTTCGCGGATGCCCGTGGCAGGGTCGACGATGCGTGCCTCATCGGTGCTGGACTCCATCTCGGCGAAGAGTTGGTGGAGCGCCTGGGTATAGACCGCACCGGCAGCATGGTCCGCGGCGGCCGCGGTGACGGCATCAGTTAGCGCCGCAACCGCCGGTCCGTGAGCATGGGCAGCATTCCACTCCGTTTCGAACCATTGGCCCACCATCGCCAATTCTTCTGCGCTCTCGGTCTGCTGGACGAAGCCAAGGCGAGATAGTGGAGCCACACCAAGCCCACCGGTCGTCAAGCTACAATTGCCAACGATAGCTCCGCGCGAACTCATCAGAACCGATTGCGACGGGGGCAATCGCGTTTCTCGAATCTGCGCTGCAGCAAGCACACGTGCGAGCTCGGCAGACAGCGCCCGATTTTGCAGGCGGTTACGACGGATGCGATCCGTGTCGCTGCCGGCAAGAGAGGTGTCGGCGGTAGCGCCAAGCAAGACGCGTCCCAAGCCGCGGACGCCGGCTCTCAACGCCTCTCGTGCGCCGAAGATTGATAGCTGTTCGGTAAGCGCGTCGAGAGCTTCGCCCCTAAATCCCTTCAGGATATCGAGCGCTCGCTCGTCCCCAGCATTCGCAACAAGCCGCACCTACATAACCCCCATAAACCGAAATTCATCAATGAGCAGTTGGTCCCCATGCACAGAGATAGCGCCTGTTCGCCGCCTGGGCACCCGCAATTGAGCTGACAGGGTGACCGAGCTGACCATGGTGCGCAGGCATTCGGGACGCAAAGACGCCATCCACCCCCGCTTGCTATCGGGTATCGCGGTTGCAGTGATATGCCTCCGACCGGAGTGGTCGATGGCATCGCCCTTGATGCCAGGAAACCAGAGTGATGCCGCAGTCGGCGGCGGCCCCAAGACGATGTCGGCCCGCAGCGTTAGATTCATTCCGGCGGTCGTTGTTTCGCCGGCTCTTGGGGCAACGGAGACGGTGCCGAAGATGATCGCCAAGTCCCGACTTGCGGCAAACGGGCTTTCCTATCAGTTTCAGGGTAGTGACGTGTAGGGGGAGCGCAGCTTGGCCACGCAATCGACGGAGAACACTTCGAGCGACAGGTCGTCGGCGCTTCGAGATCTGGCCGAGGACGCTCTGCGGACTTTCGAGGATGTCGCCGACGCGGCCGGCAGGCTGATGGGCCAGCAGGCCTCCGGGGTCGGCTCTTTCGCGGCCATCAACGAATTGACAGCAGTTCGTGCCGTGGAAAACTTGGGCCGCATCCAGAGCGATCTGATCGCTGCCTACCGCAGGCTCCGCGACGAGCCCGCGATCGCCCGCGTGATTGTCGCTGACGAGAACGACGTCCGCGAAACCATTTATGTCTGCCGTGCGACGCCAATCCCGTGCAGCGTGCAGCTGTGCAGCAGCCTCGGGCCGAAAGGTCGCCTCGCGGCGCTGCCAGTCGGCGACTTCGCTAGGATCCGCCTGCCGAGTGGTCCGGTCGACCTCGAGGTCGTCGAAAAGTCGATCTTCAGACCCGCCTTCATCAGAGGAGGCTGGGATTCCAGGCAGACGGTCTTTCACGCCGATGGTCAGTCTCCCCTGACCATCGCGTCCCTGCGCGATCTTCTGATCGCTGCAGGCATCGACGATGATGATCTGGATGCCCTCGATCGCCTGCTCGCGGAGGAGGACGAGGCGATCAACGTCGTCAAGGGCCTGAAGCGCTCGATGATAACGGCTATGCAACTGCGCGACCAGCCGATCCTCGACAAGTTCCAAGACGACATCTTTCGCCTTCCGCTTGACAGCCGGCTCGTCATCCTCGGCCCGCCGGGCACCGGAAAGACGACGACGCTCGTGCGCCGCCTTCGCCAGAAGATCGACTTCCAGTTCCTCGAAGAGGACGAGCAGCAGCTTATCGAAGGCGGCGCAGCCTCTGGGCTGCCTCATGCTCAGTCCTGGCTGATGTTCACGCCAACCGAGCTGCTGAAACAGTACGTCCGCGAGGCCTTCGCTCGCGAAGGCGTCGCCGCGCCCGAGCAAAGGATCCGGGTCTGGTCCGACCATCGCAGGGATCTGGCCCGCCGCGAGCTACCCATCCTCAGATCGGCGTCCGGTGGGACGATGGTGCTCAACGAGAGGGCCGAGGCGCTGCTGCCCGGCACCGTCGTCGACCAGATCGGCTGGTTCGAGGATTTCGACGACTTCCAGGCCAAGGCATTCATCGCTCAAATCGCGGAACATGCCAACGCGGTGGCCAAGTCCGCAGACGAGGCGATCGCACGGCTGGGTTCGCGCGCGAGCGGACTTCTGGCTTCCGCTTCCAACCGGCCCATATCGGCGATCGCCGCGCTTGCCGGCCTCTTTGAAGACCTGCGTCGCTCCGCGACCACGATGGGCAGCGAGATCCAGCAGGAGCTTAGGAAGCCGCTCGCCCGACTAGCCAGCGCGGATCCGTTGCTGCTCGATGACCTCTCGCGCTTCATTGCCACGTTGTCGCCCGACGCCGAGGACGATGCGGAAGATGGCGACGCGGACGAAGAGGACGAGGTGCCACAGCAGGGCCGGAAGGCCGCGCAAGCAGCCTTCCTTAAGGCCCTGCGCGCCCGGGCCGTCGCCGAGACCAGGAGGCGGCCCGTCTCGAGGTCGAGCAGGAACGGCCGCATCCTCCAGTGGCTGGAGGAGCGCGGTCTGAAACTTCCTCCTCTCGCGGAGGTCGGCGAACTAGCCGTCGTGCAGCGCGCCGCACGTCGCCTCGTCGCCGCGCCGACGGCCTTCGTCCGCGGCGTGCCTGCCCGTTACCGGGCTTTCCGCCGCGATCGCACCGCCGCCAAGCAGTGGTATGTCGAAGATGCCATCGCGGCAGGCGAGTTGACGCCGCTCGAGGTCGACGTCATCTTGCTGGCTCTTCTCCGCAACGCCCACACTATGTTGGCCGACGTGAACCTCCAGCGGCGGCTTGGCGACCGGACTCCACCGATTCTAGCGGATGTGCAGCGGCTGTTGCGCAACCAGATCCTCGTCGATGAGGCCACTGACTTTTCGCCCGTGCAGCTGGCCTGCATGGCAGCGCTATGCAACCTGTCGACTGACTCCTTCTTCGCCTGCGGTGACTTAAACCAACGGCTGACCGTCTGGGGCACGCGGTCGATCGACCATCTGAAGTGGATCTTCCCCGACCTCGATGTTCGCGAGATCGACGTGGCGTATCGGCAAAGCCGCCGCCTCAACGAGTTCGCAGCAGCGCTCGCCTCGTCGGATGGGGGTGCAACGCGGATGCCCGAGCATCTCGACAATGAGGGGGTCGCGCCCGTCCTCGGGTCGAACCTCTCTTCCATGCCAGACCTCGTCGAATGGCTGTCCAACCGTATCGGCGAGATCGAGGACTTCACCGGAAAGCTGCCGTCGATCGCGGTGTTGGTGAACGATGCCGTGATGATGGCGCCACTGGCGGCGGAGCTCAGCGAGGCGCTCGCGGCGCGCAACATCCGCGCGGTTGCGTGTCCAGACGGACAGGTCATGGGCCAAGAGAACGACGTCCGCGTGTTCGAGGTCGAGCACATCAAGGGCCTCGAGTTCGAAGCCGTGTTCTTCGTTGATCTCGACAAGTTAGAGGAGCAGCAGCCCGAGCTCTTTGACAAGTATGTCTATGTAGGCGCTACCCGGGCCGCGACCTACCTCGGAGTCACCTGTTCTGGCGCGGTGCTTCCCGAGGCGCTCCAGCACGTCGAGCCGCATTTCGGTTCGCGTTGGTAGCCCCCAAGATAAGCTCAGTGTGGATCGCGACCGCTATACGGACGGTCTGACAAACCTGCAGCTGACCGCCTTGTCTCCTTAAATCTGCTCATCATCGATCGCCGATCTGGGGCGCAACCATGCTGTCCGCCGCAGGTCTTATTTCCAGCATCCACCCTGCGCCCGCTTGTCCACAATATGATCTCTTTCGGGATCAGAATTTGATCGAAGAATTGAGACTGGCTCGACACGCTGCGGGCCGACCACAACAAATTCTGGAGGAACGGATTGGTGTCGACGCGCAGACGATCAAGAGGCTGGAGAAGGGCAAGGAGTCCACGCTGCCCCTGATCGCGACGGTTGCGGCACTGAACTTCCTCCTGACCGGAACAGTGGCTCAGCCCGACGCTCGCCCGAACAATTGCGCCCCCATGTGGAAGCGATCCCTGCCCGTTGGAACAGGCCGCGGTCGTCAGTTGCTAGGCGAGTTACCATTGCTGCTTCTATGCCGGCCGGATACGCTTGCTCGAAACAGGGAGCGAAAAAGTTGTATAGCACCGGTGGTTCGATCGCAGACGCCCTCAAGCGTATCCAGACTAACAGCTACGTTCTTCCAGCCATTCAACGCGAGTTTGTCTGGAAACCGGAACAGATCGAGCGGCTTTTCGACAGCCTGATGCAAGATTATCCGTTCGGCACCTTCCTGTTCTGGAAGGTCCAGCCATCCACGAGCGGGAAGTTCAAATTCTACGACTTCGTTCGCAACTACCACCAGCGCGACGCGGCGCATTGTCCCGAACTCGGGCCGATGCCGAATCAAGCTGTGGTGGCCGTTCTCGACGGCCAACAGCGCCTGACGTCGCTCAACATCGGCCTACGCGGCTCGATGGCGATCAAACAGCCAAACAAGTGGTGGACCAATCCCGATGCGTTTCCGGTCCGCACGCTGAGGCTCGACCTCCTTTCCCCGGCCGTGCCAGACGAGGATGGAGTCCTCTACCGGTTTCGCTTTCTCGATGACGCTCAAGCCGACCGTGACGAAGGCGCCCACTGGTTTAAGGTGCCGGACGTCATGGGAATGGAAGGCGGCCCCGCGATGCTCAAGTCGCTGATGGAGCGGGGACTTGAAGGCGACCATCTGATGCAGGCCTATTCGGTGCTGGACCGCCTGCATCGAACTGTCCACTCGCGTCAGTTGATCAACTTCTACGAGGAGGAGAGCCAGGACATCGAGCGCGTCCTGAATATCTTCATCCGGCTCAACTCGGGCGGAACCGTCCTCAGCTATTCCGATCTGCTGCTCAGCATCGCGGTCGCGCAATGGCAGAAATATGACGCGCGCGCTGAGATCCACCGCCTCGTAGACGAGCTCAACCGGATCGGTGCCGGGTTCAATCTCAGCCAGGACTTCGTGCTCAAGGCGGGCCTCATGCTCGCCGACATCGCGAGTGTTGGCTTCAAGGTCGAGAATTTCACCCACGCCAACATGGCAGTCCTCGAAGCTAATTGGCCCGCGATCCGAAATGCCCTCGTGCGCACGGTAGAACTGGCCGCATCCTTCGGCCTCAACGGGCAGTCGCTGCGCGCGGATAGCGCTCTCCTGCCGATCGCCTATTATCTGTATCGGCGCAACGTTCCGCAAAACTACGTCCTTCATTCGTCCTACGAGGTCGACCGGCAAGCGATCCGCGGCTGGCTGATCCGCTCGCTGCTGAAAGCGTCCGGCATCTGGGGCAGTGGCCTCGATACGTTACTCACCGCGCTGCGGGAGACGATCCAGGCGAACGAGGAGGAGGCCTTCCCCGTCGAGAAGCTGAGGCACGTCATGACCCAGCGCGGCAAGTCACTCACGTTCGAAGCGCCGGAGATCGAGGATCTTCTGCACATGGAATATGGCGATAAGCGCATGTTTGCGTTGCTGTCGCTGCTGTTTCCCTTTGTCGATCTCAGGAACCAGTTCCATGTCGATCACGTCTTCCCAATTTCGAGGTTCACGCGAGTCCGCCTGACGAAGGCAGGAATCGACGAGTCTATGGTGGACGATCTCGTCCGACGCGCCAACGAACTCCCGAATCTGCAGCTTCTCGAAGGTGCTATCAACGTTGAGAAGCGCGCAACCCTTCCGGCCGACTGGCTTAAACAGCGCTACCTGGATGATATTTCGCGCGGCAACCATCGTGACAACCACCTTCTCGGCGACATTCCTGTGGACTTGCATGGGTTCAACGATTTCTACGAAGCTAGGAGGTCCGCCCTGCGAGTCCGACTCGAGACACTACTGGCGACCGGGAGGGACGCGCCGTCCGCCGACGCCGCGCCCGAATTGGCATCCGCAATTTGACGGATCGGCACGAGGACGCGCGATGTTCTTCATTATCGAGACTGACGAGCGGCCGGACGGCTACGTCGTGCTGTCCGAGGCCAATCAATGGGAGAACTGGGTCGGTCGGGTCACTCCTCAGGTGGTCCATGCCGAGGTGCGCCGACGCCTCCGTTCCAATCTAAAGCACGTGCTCGTCGGTCTCGAACTTAAGGCTGCGCTGATCGATCCGCACGAGAACCGCGGCGTTGACGGCCGGCCTATGCTCTTCGAGTCATACTTCCAGAACCTGATCCAAGAATTCTGCGTCGGCGCGGTGTCCGTGCTCGAGGGTCTGGGGTCGGCCCATTGGCTTGCGCAAAACGGCCTGGATGGCGAGGATGCACCGGCCGTTTACCGGAACCATTGGAGACCAGCGTTGAACGCAGCGTTCGACGCTGCGGGTGACTACGGCCTTGACGAGGCCGTCGGGCAGACGCTCGCGGTCAGGGACAAGCTGCATCAAGACAGGCTGGGCGCTCGCGAAAACATCGACTGGCACTCGTTCTCCTACGGCGGCGCATTTGTGCCTGCGAGCTGTGCAATCCGCATCCTGCTGCAAAGCGAAGCCGAGTTCATACCGGCAACCACCAATCTACGGTGACTCGAACTTTCTTTACGTCAGGGATTGGCGGAGCGCGATCAAACCGCGTTGATCACGCGTTGCACATTTTGTACCCCTGCCTGTGCACCACTGCCTAAACGGCATTGGCGCGGCTACGTGTTTTCAACGGGTTAGCGACAGGCAAAAATGGTCGGGTATCCTCTCTCCCCGACCACTTTCTGCTTCGGCAAAAGGTTGAGAAGCTCGCGGGATTAGCCTGAAGGCCCCGCGAGACTGCTCTCTGTATCGCCACGAGGATGCAGCAACAGTTCTTCCTATTCCTATACTTTCGGTTTTCCCGCCCGGACCCGCTTTCCGAAGAGCCCGGTCAAGCAGGCCAAGGATAATGGCGGCCGGGGCTTCGAACCGGCCTGAGCGCGCCGCTCCTCCAACACCCTCCGAGCGTTGGCGGAGTCGACAGGCGACTGCATCCCGGCATAACGATCATATGTGGCGAACAAAACGGGGGACGAGGTTTCTTCCGCGCGATACCAGGGCCGCGCCGCTATGCCGGTGTCCTCGAACGGCAGCCGATCGATCAGAGGCAGGACACCCCGATATCCCTCCTTGTCGCTACGGTCACCGATCAGAGCTTCGAAATGATAGCGATCCGTGGACTCCTCCACCGCCAGACCGGCCATATAACCAGCCTTGATCCAGAAGAAATTATACCAGCACCAGCCAAATCTGTAAGGGAATATGCCCGCCCTGGTGAGGGAAGAATCCGCTGTCAGCATACCCAGATCGGCCATGATGCCCACCTCGGTGTGCATCCTGAACAGGCCCATCTTGCTTTCGTCGAGCTGCATGATGCCTTTGCTGTGGCAATAGTAGATCAGGTCGTCTGGATCGGATTCTTCGGCCAGCGCCTTCAAAGCAAGGAAGCCGGGATATTCGAACCCGTTGCGGCGTTCGGAACGGACGGATGCGGGATCGATGCGGAATCCATGGCGCGTGATGACGCGATGCACCTCCTCGTCCCAGGCCCGCGGTGCGACATAGGGCACCAGAACCCCGATCCGCTCGCCCGAGAGTTCCATGAGATCCGACAGCCATCGCAGTTGCCTGTCCATGAAGGAGAGCCGCTGGCGGATCACGCCACCGTCCGTGTCCTCGTCGCCCAGATAGCCAAAATAGACGATCGATTTGGAGGTGCTCATGGTCGGCCTATGTCGCCGCACCGTCGCCGCTGCAAGCGCGGCGCGTCGCCCCGAAAAGCGGAGGATCAGGGCCGCAGCTTTTCCTCCAGGAAAAGGGCGGTCGCCCGATCGGCCCGGAGCCAGCTATCGTAGCGCAGGAATCCGTGGATCTCGTTGGGGATCACCATCTCCTCAAAGGGAACGCCCGCCTGGGTCAGCCTCCGGGCGAGGTCCACCGTCTGGTCGAACCGCACATTGCGATCGTCATCGCCCTGGATCAGCAACACCGGCGAGCGCCAGTGGGCGATCTGCGCATCGGGGGAGGCCTCGAAGGCGGTCTTCATCAATTGCTGCCAATCGCCCTTCTCGTAGCGCTCGACGGGGTGCCCCGCTTCCTCGCCGATATCGAGCGACCAGTCGTGGACGCCGTGGAAATCCACGCCCGCCTTGAACACATCCGAATTGCGCGAGAGCGCCATGCCGGTCAGATAGCCGCCATAGGAGCCGCCCCAGATGCCGATGCGATCGGGATCGACCCCGGCCTGCGCCTGAAGCCAGCGCGCGCCGGCCAGCACGTCCTGATATTCCGAACCGCCGGTCGGTCCCCAATGATCGGGCTGCTCGAAGGCCCGGCCATATCCCACGCCCAGCCGATAGTTGATCGAGAGGACGACGAAGCCCCGGCTCGCGAGATATTGGTTCACGGCGTAGGCGTTCGAATAATAGTCCATATAATGCCAGCCGAGCAGCATCTGGCGCGGCGGGCCGCCATGGACGAAGATCAGCGCCGGATGCTTCGCGCCCCCGCCGGCCGGCTCGAAGAGCTGGCCCTGGATGGTGAAGCCGCCGGGCGCCGCGAAGCTCACCGGTTTCGGAATCACCAGCGATCGCGCGGGATAATCCGGCACGGCGACATGCACCGGCCGCAAGGCCTTGCCATCCGCGAGCGCCACCGCCGGCGGATGCTGCGCGTCGGCGGCGACCAGCGCGACGCCTCGCCCGGCCGCGACCGGCGACCATTGCAGACCCGTGCCCGATGTCAGTTCCCGCGGCGCCCCCTCCGCGATGCCGACCGAGAAGATGTGCCGGCGGTCGTCGTCCCCCTTCGCCGGGCCGGTATTGGCGGCGTAATAGAGCGTCTTGAGATCACGGCTTGCCGAGACATGCTCGACCATGAAGCGGCCCGGCGTGAGCAGACGCGGCGCTCCGCCGGCCGTCGGCAGGGCGTAGAGATGCTCCCAGCCATCCAGCGTCGCGATCATCGCCAGCCTGTCGTCCGCCATCCAGCGCAGGCCGAGCCCGTCGCCATTCTGCGGATAGGAGCCGTCGAGCGTGACCGGGCTCGCCCAGACGCGCCGGCCCTCGCCCGTCGTCGCGTCTGCCGTCCAGATCGAGAAGGGCTGCGGATGGAACTGGAGCAGGGGCTCGGGGGCGCCGCCCTGGCCGGGCTGGCGACTGAAGGCGATGCGCTGCCCGTCCGGCGACCAGACGGGATCGTCATCCCGCCCGGTCGAGGGGGCGAGATAGACGAGCGGATGCGCCTTGTCGGTGAAGACGGTGACGAAGCTATGGTCGCCCCGCCCCGACAGAAACGCCAGACGGCTGCCGTCCGGCGACCAGAGCGGCGTGCGATCCTTCCCCCGATCGAACAGCAGCCGTTCCGGCTTGGCGGACCCGTCGAGCGGCATCGACCAGATCTGATCGTCCTTCACGAAGGCGACCATCCCCTTCGCCGAGACCGCCGGCTGATCGCCCTCCGCAAGGAGGCGGGGCTCTCCGCCATCGAAGGGCACGGCCCAGATGCCGACCTTGGGTTGCACCGGCGAATTGGCGGGATCGGGCGCGAGATTGCCCTCCGCCGGCCAATTGGCGTCGTGGCTACCGCCCAGCACATAGACGATCGTGCCGCCATCCCGGGAGAAGCGGAGATGCGTGATCTCCTGCCCGTCATCCTGCGTATAGCGGGTGACCTGATGCGGCCGGAAATCCGGGCCGGCCGCCGCCCAGACGTTCCGCACGCCACGCACCGTCTCCACCCAGGCGATGCGGTCGACATGCTCGGCGGCGGTCAGCTCGCCGACGAAGGAATAGCCGAGGATATCGGCGAGGCCGGGCGTGGAGGCAGTCGCCGGGCTCGCAGCCGCCCCCCCGATCAACGCCGTTGCGCCAAGGAAAGCGAGCCAGGAACGCTTCAAGCCACACCCCCGCTTGTTGGCCGGACCTATGCGCGCAGTCTTGCCGCGCACCCGCGGGCGGTCAAGTTGCGATGATATATCCGCCAGCCCCCCTAGAACTCGATGCCGGCCTGCGCCTTCACGCCCGAGCGGAACGGGTGCTTCACCAGCACCATCTCGGTGACGAGGTCGGCCGCCTCCATCAATGCTTCCGGCGCGTTGCGACCAGTGACAATGACATGCGTCATCTCAGGCTTGGCGGTGAGCACCGCCAGCACCTCGTCGAGCGGCAGATAGTCGTAGCGCAGCACGATGTTGAGCTCGTCCGCCAGCACCATGTCATAGGCCGGATCGGCGACCATCCGCTTCACCTCGTCCCACGCCGTGCGCGCCACCGCGATGTCACGGGCGCGGTCCTGCGTGTCCCAGGTGAAGCCCTCGCCCATCGGCTTGAACTCGACATGATCGGGGAAGGCATCGAACACCGCCTTCTCGCCGGTGGTCATCGCGCCCTTCACGAACTGCACGACGCCCACCTTCTTGCCATGCCCGATCGCGCGCACCACCATGCCGAGCGCGGCGGTGGTCTTGCCCTTGCCCTTGCCGGTGTGGACGATGAGGAGCCCCTTCTCGATCGTCTTGTTGGCGACGATCCTGTCGTGCGCGGCCTGCTTCTTCTTCATCTTCTCGGCATGTTCGGCCTCGGTCCGCTCGATCATCATACGTCTCCCTGAAACTCGGCGAGCATCATGCCCACGCTGTTGGATCTGGGTTTCCAGAGGCCCCGATCGAGCGCCTCCGCCAGTCGCGCTGCCGTCTCGCGCAGAGCGGCCGGATTGGCCTCCGCCATGAAGGCGCGCACCGCCTCGTCCTCGATGAAGGCAGCGTGGACGGCGTCGAAATGATGGTCCTTCACCGCGTGCGTGGTGGCGGCGAAGGCGAAGAGATAGTCGACCGAGGCGGCGATCTCGAACGCGCCCTTATAGCCATGGCGCATCACGCCCGCGATCCATTTGGGGTTGGTGACGCGGGCGCGAACGATGCGGCCGATCTCGTCGGCCAGCGTGCGGACGACGGGGCGTTCGGGGCGGCTGTGATCGTTGTGATAGGAGAGCGGCGCGCGGCCGGAGAGATGCTCGATCGCCGCCGCGATGCCGCCCTCGAACTGGTAATAATCGTCGCTGTCGAGCAGGTCGTGCTCGCGATTATCCTGATTCTGGACGACCGCGTCGGCTTCCGCGAGGCGCGTGGCGAACAGGTCGCGCTCGGCATCGCCTTCGACGCCCGCGCCATACGCATAGCCGCCCCAGTCGAGATAGACGTTCGCGAGGTCCGCCCGGCTGTGCCAGAGCCGCTCGTCGATCATCGCCTGAAGGCCGGCGCCATAAGCCCCCGGCTTCGATCCGAACACGCGAGCGCCGGCGCGGCGGGCGGCTGCCTGCGGATCGGCTCCATCCTCGATCAGCGTAGCCATCTCCGCACGATGGCGAGCTGCGGCGGGGTTGTCGGCTTCGGGCTCGTCGAGCGCCATGACGGCGCGGGCGGCGCTGTCGATCAGGTCGATCTGCTCGGGAAAAGCATCGCGGAAGAAGCCCGAGACGCGGAAGGTCACGTCCACGCGCGGGCGGCCGAGTTCGGCCAAGCTCATCAGCTCGAAGCCGACCACCCGGCCCGATGTCCACTCCCAGCGCGGCCGCGCGCCCATCAGCGCCAGCGCCTGCGCGATATCGTCGCCGCCGGTGCGCATATTGGCCGTCCCCCATGCGGAGAGCGCCATCGCGCGCGGATATTCGCCCTCGCGCTGGAGATAGTCCTCGACCAGCAACTGCGCCGAGCGGAAGCCCAAGTCCCACGCCACCGCGGTCGGCACGGCGCGGGTATCGACCGAGTAGAAGTTGCGCCCGGTCGGCAGCACGTCCGGCCGCCCGCGCGTCGGCGCGCCCGAGGGGCCGGGCATCACGAAGCGCCCGTCGAGCGCGGTGAGCAGCGCCGCCTTCTCCGCCTCGCCACACGCATCGACGCGGGGGGCGAGGATGGTGTCGATCATGGCCAGGACGGCAGCGCTCTGCGGCCCGATATCCTCGCACGCGCCCTCGACCAGCGCGGCGGCGAGCAGTTCCAGCCGCTCCACCGTATCGCCGACAGTCCGCCACGGGTCCGTCGATAGCCCGGCGAGGCGCTCCTGCCGCGCCCCGTCCCAGCGCGCGCCCATCACGCAATCGAGCGGATCGAAGCCCAGCCCCAGATCGTCCGCCAGCGCGCGCAGCAGCGAGCCCTGCCCCGCCGCCTCATAGCCCCGAGGCGTCCGCGCGAGCGCCACCAGCAGGTCGCGGCGCTGGCGCCCCTCGGGCGAGCGGGTGAAGATATGCAGGCCGTCGCGGATCTGCATCTCCTTCAGTTCGCAGAGATAATTGTCGATCGCCGCCAGCGCGTCCTCGCCATCGCCGCTCGCCCCGGCATCGCGATCGAGGCCGATGCCCTGCGCCAGATCGAGGATGTCGCGCTTCAGCCGCTCCAGACGGCGCGGGTCCATGCCGGCGGCGAGATAATATTCGTCCACCAAGGCTTCGAGCTGTTTCAGCGGCCCATAGCTTTCGGCGCGGGTGAGCGGGGGCGTCAGGTGATCGAGGATGGTCGCGGCCATGCGGCGCTTGGCCTGCGTGCCCTCGCCCGGATCGTTGATGATGAAAGGATAGATCTGCGGCAGCGGCCCGGCGCAGATCTCGGGGAAGCAGTCCTCCGACAGCGACACCGCCTTGCCCGGCAGCCACTCCAGATTGCCATGCTTGCCGACATGCACGACCGCCTGCGCTCCGAACCCGCGCGCCAGCCAGAGATGGAAAGCGAGATAGGCGTGCGGCGGCGGCAGCGCCGGATCATGATAGCTCGCCTTGGGATCGACGTTATACCCGCGCGCCGGCTGCACCGCGATGGCGAGATGGCCGAAGCGGTAGATGGCAAGCCGGAAGGCGCCGTCGCGGACGAAGGGATCGGCGTCCGGCTCGCCCCAGCGCTCGGTCACGGCGATGCGGGCCGCCTCGGGGAGCGCGGCGAAGGCGCTACGGTAATCGGTGAGCGACAGGGCGATCTGGCCCGGCCGGTCCATCGAGGAGAGGTCGTTGGTGACGCCCGCCGTCATCCATCGCATCAGCGCCGCGCCATCGTCGGGCGCATCGCCAGTCGCATAGCCCGCCTCACGCAGCGCGGTGATGATCGCGGCGGTGCTGGCGGGTGTATCGAGACCGACGCCATTGCCGATCCGGCCGTCGCGATTGGGATAGTTGGCCAGCACCAGCGCGACGCGACGTTCGGCGGGAGGCGTCCGACGCAGCTTCGCCCAGTTGGCGGCAAGATCGGCCACGAACGCGACCCGATCCGGCACCACCTTCGGCGCGACGATGCCGCATTCGGTCAGCGCGTCGAAGCGTTCGGCCGCCTTGAACGCCACCGCGCGGGTGAAGAGGCGGCCGTCCACCTCGGGCAGCGCGACGTTCATCGCGAGATCGCGCGGGCCGAGACCTCGGGCGGAGCGCTCCCAGCTTTCCTGATCGACGCCGGCGAGGATGATCTGGAGGATCGGGCAGTCTGCGCGCTCCAGCACGCTCGGCGTCCTCGTTTCGCCCGGCGAGGAGGCCGCGAAGGATGTGGCATTGAGGATCACATCGGGCGTGACCTCGCCGAGCAGCCCGTCCAGCCAGTCCCGCGCGAAGGGCTCGCGCAGCGCCCGGACGTGGACGGCCAGCACGTTCAGCCCCCGCGCTTCCAGCCCGGCGAGCATCGCGTCGACCGCCTCCAGCGTCCCGGCCAGCAGCAGCGCCTTGTAGAAGATAAGCAGCGCCACCGGCCGCCCCTCGACCCAGCGCGCCCGCGCGTCGGCCAGCGTCGGCCGCTCGATGCCCGGCACATGGAGGCCCGCATCCGCCACCGGCACCGGATCGTCAGGCGTACCGCTCTCCCGCCCGATCAGCCGCGCGGCGGTGCGCAGGAAGCCGAGCGCGTTGGCGGCACCGCCCTGCCGCAGATAGTCGCGCAGCTTCTCGCAGGTTTCGGGCGGGAGGGTGGAGGCGCGTTGCAGCGCCGGGTCGGGCTCCTGCCCCTCGGCGATAGCGGCGAAGGCGATGCCCTTGGCCCGCGCCACGCTGGCGATCTCGTCGACGCCATAGGGCCAGTAGGACTTGCCGCCGAGCAGCACGACGCACACGAACCGGGCGTGCGCGATCAGCTTCTCGACATAGAGATCGACCGAATAGGGGTGCTTCAACTGAAGCAGATTGGCGAGGCGGACGCTGGGGCCGCCCTCCCCCAGCATCGCGGCGGCGCGGGCGAAGCAGGCGAGTTCGCTGTCTGCCACGGTGAGGATCACGATATCGCCCGGCGACTGGGCGAGATCGATCGCCTCCTCGCCGTTCGAGACCGTCCCCGGCGTGGCGGACAGCAGATGCATCAGCCGATCGCCTGCATCAGCGCGGCCTCGATGGCGGCCTGATCGAGCCCCTTCTGGCCGATCACGACGAGCTGGGTGCGGCGCGCTTCCTCAGGCAGCCACGCCCGGTCGAAATGATGCTGGATGCGCGGGCCGACCGCCTGCACGAGCAGCCGCGCCGGCTTGCCCTCGACCGCGACGAAGCCCTTCACGCGCAGGATATCGTGCGCCTCGATCGCTTCCCCGATCGCGCCGAGCAGAGGCGCCGCATCCGCCATCGCGCCGCCGGTCACGACGAAGCTGTCGAAGTCGTCATGGTCATGCTCCGCCTCGCTGTCGTGGTGCGAGGGGCGGGCGTCGAGATCGTCCTCGGCCGCCGCGGTCAGGCCGAGCAGCACGGCGACATCCACCGCGCCATGGCTCGCGCGGACGATGCGAACGCCGCTGCGCGTCTCGCCGTCGATGTCGCGCTCGACGCCCGCCAGCGTGTCGGCATCGACCAGATCGGCCTTGTTGAGCACCACGAGGTCGGCGCAGGCGAGCTGGTCCTCGTAAAGCTCCTCCAGCGGGCTGTCATGATCGAGCGAGGGGTCGGCCGCGCGCGCCAGTGCCAGCGCAGCCTCGTCGGTGGCGAAGCGCCCGGCCGCCACCGCATCGGCGTCGATCAGCGCGACCACGCCGTCGACGGTCGCCCGCGCGCGGATGTCGGGCCATTGGAACGCCTTCACCAGCGGCTTGGGGAGCGCGAGGCCGGACGTCTCGATGATGATATGCTCGGGCGGGCTGGGGCGATCGAGCAGCTTCTGCATGGTCGGCAGGAAGTCGTCCGCGACGGTGCAGCAGATGCAGCCGTTGGCCAGCTCGACGATATCGTCCTCGGGGCAGGCTTCGTCGTTGCAGCCCTTCACCAGCTCGCCGTCGACGCCGACATCGCCGAATTCGTTGATGACGAGCGCGAGGCGGCGGCCCTTCGCGTTCTGGAGCAGGTGGCGGATCAGCGTCGTCTTGCCGGCGCCGAGGAAACCGGTGATGACGGTCGTGGGAACCTTGGCCAAATTGGCTCTCCTCAGAGGATGTGGGACAGGCGCGAGCGAGGGCCGCCGCACGGGACGGTGCGGGCCGGGGGCGTCAGGTGTGGAATCGATGCATCATCCCTCCTCGCGTCACGACGGACGGTGGAGGCTCCAAGGCCTCCGCCGCATGGTCGTCGCTCAGACGGACGGGTCCGTGCCTCGGCCATCCCCTGGACCAGGCATGAGCGACCAGACGCCGGCAGGTCTCCTGGCTCGCGGGTCATCACGTCGATGCATGGCCTTCCCGGGCCTCGCAGGATTTAGCGTCCGGCCCAGTGGCTGCCCCTCGTGATGCCCGAGGAGCGATATGCATCGCGCTCACCGCTTACAGTTGCAGGGACAGCCTCGGAGTCGGAGGCGAAGCCCCCTCACCGCGTTCCCTATTAAGCCCCTTTCGAGGCACCGGCGCGATCTTTGCCCGCTTCGTCACCGAAGGCGGACGGCCGAAGCGCTAGGCCCCGGCCAGCCGTTTGGCAAGCGGCTCAGTCGACGCGGATCTGCTGAAGCCGCCAGCCGCGATGGAAGGAAAGTGTGGCGAGCGACAATGGCGCCACATCGAACCGCATCACCGCCGCACCAGGCAGATCGAGCGCCTCGGCCAGCACGGCGCGGATCGTCATCGCATGGCTGATCGCAAGAACGGCCTCGCCCCTTTCCGCCATCTCCGCCAACCAGGGGCGAACGCGCGCCCGCACCTCGTCCAGCGACTCGCCGCCGGGGACACCGGCCTGGGGATCGCGCATCCAGCGGCCAAGCGCCACGGCATCCTCCCCATGCAGCCCGGCGAGCGCGCGCCCGGCCCAGGCGCCGAAATCCGCATCCGCCAGCCTCGGCTCAACGATCGCCCCGATCTCCAGCGCCTCCGCAGTTCCGGCCGCCGCCTGCGCGGGGCTCCTCAAGACCAGCGCCGGGGTTCGCCCGATCCGGCGCGCCCTCGCCTTTGCCAGCCCGCCCGCATCCAGCGGCTCGTCCGGCACCGGGAAGCCCCCCGTCCGCGCCATCGCGGTGCCCGCGCAACACAGCAGGCTCAGATGAGTCGCCAACACCGCCTCCGCATATCGTTTGACGCTGCCCGGCCTTCGCACCTAAGCAGGGGCGAACGATCCCGGACGGGAAGCCGGTGCAAATCCGGCACGGTCGCGCCACTGTTATCGGCAACGCTTCGGCGCTGTCGAGAGTCAGACCTCGACCGGGATCATCTCTTCGATTCCGGGACGCGATATCCCGCAAGGAGTTCTGCCATGGCCGCCACCGCCGCCTTTCTCGACGATCCGTTCCTCCCGGTGGGCGATGCCGCCGCGATCCCGCTCAAGGATATCCTGCCTTGGGCGGTGTTCGGGCTGCTGATCGCGATGCTGGCGCTCTATTTCGTCAGCACCGAGCAGGGCGCCGTCTCCCTGTTCGACGGCAAGGCGGTGCATGAGTTCGTGCATGACGGCCGCCATCTGCTCGGCTTTCCCTGCCACTAGGGGCGGCGCATGACCAAGGATATGCTGTGGCGGGGGATGCTGGCCGGCATCCTCGCGGCGCTGCTGGCCACCCTGTTCGCGCGCACCGTGGCGGAGCCGCAGGTGGACCATGCGATCGCCTTCGAAGCCTCCCATGAGGCGCTGGAGCACGCCCACCACGATCGTCATGGCCATGACGAGGATGAGGGCGAAATCGTCTCCCGCGCGACGCAGAAGGGGCTCGGCCTCTTCACCGCGATGACGCTCTATGGCGCGGCGATCGGGGGCATCTTCTCGCTGCTCTTCGCTTATGCCTATGGCCGCCTCGCGCGGGTCGGCCCGCGAACGCTGGCGGCGATGCTGGCGATGTTGGCCTTCCTGGTGATCGCGGTGGTGCCGGCGCTCAAATATCCGCCCAATCCGCCCGCCGTCGGCCAGCCCGACACCATCCAGATCCGCACCGCCGCCTATTTCGCGATGCTGCTCGCTTCGGTGGTGGCGACCATCGTGGCGTTCCGGGTGAAGACGATGCTGGCGGAGCGGCTCGGCGGCTTCGACGCCGTGCTGGCGGGCATCGCGGCCTTTATCGTGGTGATCCTGATCGCCGGGGCGTTGCTGCCCGGTTTCGACGAGGTGCCGGCCGATTTTCCCGCCGCCCTGCTCTGGCGGTTCCGGGTGTCGGCGCTGGGAATACAGGCGCTGCTGTGGGCGACGATCGGGCTGAGCTTCGGCCTGATGGCGGAGCGGCGCCTCCGCCGCGCCTGAGGAACGGCCCCGCCACGCGCGGCACATCGCGATCAGCCGTCCCGGCCGCAACCTCCGGGGCTGGAGCGGGCGGCAGCCGGATTTCCGGTTGCGTCTCCGGTTGCCGAGGGGCGAGCCTCTGCCTACAGGCGCACGCATCCTTGAGCCGCCATTCCGGGGGGAGCCGAACCGATGACCAAGCCGAGCGCGCTGAAGACGATTCTGCGCTGCAAGCCCGTGGTCGACTTCCTTGCCGGCGAGGAAGAGGACGGGCGCACCCTCGCGCGCAGCATCGGGCTTTTCCAGCTCACCATGCTGGGCGTCGGCGCGACGATCGGGACGGGCATCTTCGTGGCGCTGACGACGGCGGTGCCCGAGGCGGGGCCGGCCGTCACCCTCTCCTTCGTCATCGCCGGGATCACCGCCGCGCTGACCGCGCTCTGCTATGCTGAGCTGGCCTCCTGCGTGCCGGCAGCGGGCTCTTCCTATTCCTATGCCTATGCGACGCTGGGCGAGCTGGCGGCCTTCCTGATCGGTGCCTGCCTGCTGCTCGAATATGGCGTGTCGGCTTCCGCCATCGCGGTCGGCTGGGGGCAATATCTGAACGAGCTGCTGCTGGTCGTCACCGGCTGGCGCCTGCCCGAGGCCATCGCCGATCCGCCGGGCAGGGGCGGGATCGTCAACCTCCCCGCCGTCATCCTCGTGCTGATGTGCCTCATGCTGCTGCTGCGCGGCGCGCGGGAATCCTCGACGGCGAACGCGATCCTGGTGGTCGCCAAGCTCGCCGTGCTGGCGTTGTTCGTCGTCATCGCGCTGGCGCATTTCTCGATCGCCAACTTCCACCCCTTCGCGCCGATGGGCATGATCGGGATCGGATCGGCGGCCTCGTCGATCTTCTTCTCCTACATCGGCATCGACGCCGTCTCGACCGCCGCCGAGGAGGTGAAGAACCCGCGCCGCACCCTGCCGCTGGCGATCGTACTGTCGCTGCTGATCGTGACGGGGGCCTATATCCTCGTCGCCCTCGCGGCGGTGGGGGCGCAGCGCTGGACCGTTTTCGCGGGGCAGGAGGCGGGCCTTGCCGTGATCCTCCACAACCTCACCGGCGCGGCATGGCCGGCGGTGGTGCTGTCGCTCGGCGCCATCGCGTCGATCTTCAGCGTCACGCTGGTGGTGCTGTTCGGGCAGACCCGCATCCTCTACGCGATGAGCCGCGACCGCCTGCTCCCCGCCTTCTTCAGCAAGATCGATCCGGTGAGCCATGTGCCGAGGCAGAACACCTGGGTGGTCGCGGTCGGTGCGGCGCTGCTGGCGGCGCTGGTGCCATTGGACGTGCTGGTCAACCTCACCAGCATGGGCACGCTGATCGCCTTCGCGGCGGTGTCGGCGGGCGTCATCATCCTGCGGCGCACCAACCCGGATCTGTCGCGCGGCTATCATGTGCCGCTCTATCCGGCGCTGCCGGTGCTGAGCGTGCTGTTCTGCCTCTACCTGATCGCAGGTCTTCCGGCGGACACCTATCTGCTGTTCGCGGCCTGGATCGGCGCGGCCTGCCTGATCTATTTCGGCTATTCGATGCGGCGGTCCGCGCTGGCGGACGCCCGCTGAGCGAACCCCGGCCCGTCACGCGACGGGCCGGGAAACGGCGTCACCAGCGGCGATAGGGGCCGTGGCGGTAATAGCCGCGCGGCCGGCCATAATAGCCGTAGCGGCCGTAATGGCCATAATACCAGACATGGTAGGGATAGGGCCGATAGACCCACGCGCCGCCATAATAGACCCACGGGCGATACCAGCCCGGCGCCGCATAGACATAGGACTGGCCGCCATAGCCGCCATAAGCGAAGCCCGGCGCACCGCGGCGGACGACGAAGCCCGGCGGGCAGCCGGGGCTGGTCGCATTGCTGCCCGCGCTGTCCGCCACCACCGCGCCGCCGGCCGCGCCGACCACCGCACCCGCGAGCGCGCCGCCGCCATGGCCGCCAAAGCCCGATCCGATGATCGCGCCGAGCGCGCCGCCGATCAGCGCGCCGGTGCCGGCATCGCCATGCGCCTTGACGCAATTGTCCCGCGCCCATTGCTCGGCATAAGCGGAGTAGCGCTGGTCCTGATCGCGCTGGGCGGCGTCGGCGGGGCCGGGTTGATAGCCGGGCGGCGGGGGCGGCGGACGGGTGCCGTCATAGCCCGGCGGCGCGGCCGGAGGCGGCGCATAACCCTGCGGCGGCGCCTGGTTATAGCCGCCGGCCGGAGGCGGCGCGCCCCGATCGTAGCCCGGAGGCGGGCTTCCCTGATCGTAGCCGGGGGGCGGCCCCTGATCGTCATAGCCCTGATCGTAGCCGCTCTGGGCCGGCGGGGGCTCCTGATCGTAGCCCTGATCGTAACCGCCGGAGGGCGGCGGGGCGCTCTGGGCCAAAGCGCCGGCGGCCGCGAAGGGCGCCACCGCCATGGAAAGCCCGGTGGCCGCGAACAGGCTATTCTTCACGAAGCGAGGCAGCATAAGGGTGTTCCTGCAATGAGATGGCACCAGGAAAGCGTATCGCGGCTGAACGGCGACTGAGCGACATGTTCATGGTGGAGAACGGTGCGAAAGTCGCAAGCCTCTTCGTGCCACATCCCGTTCATTGTGCCGCCAGACTTCGCAGGCCTATAAAGGGGGCATGAGCTGCCCGACGCGCCCTCGCTTCCGCATGGCCCCGATCGCATTCGCGTTCGCCGGGCTTCTCGGCCTCGCGCCGGCCGCGGCATGGGCACAGACGGCGGAGCCCGCCGACCCCTACACGCTTCGCCTGAGCGACGAGCAGAAGGCCGATCTGCTGAGCCACAACACCGAGGACAGCGTCGACGCGGCGCGCGCCGGGCTGGAAGGCTCGGGCCAGCCGGGGCGTCAGATCCATGGGGAGGTCGGCGCGATGATTGGCACGCACGGCACGCGCGGCATCTATGGCACGGCGGCGATTCCGCTCGGCGACAATGCCGGGACGGTCGTGTCGTTCGAGAGCAGCCGGTTCGGCTATCGGCGCTGAGGCTAGAGGCCTTCGCGATCGCACGCCGTCGCGGACGCGCACATGCTCGTGAAGGTCTTCTGGCTGGGCGGCTGATCGAACCGGCAGCCGACACGCCCCTTCTCGCTCCACACGACCCGGCCGTCCAGCGCCGGCCAGCCCGCGACTTCGAGGCGGAAAGTCTGCCCGGACGCATAATCGCCCGGCACATGCAGACGCGCCCCATGTCGCGAGAAGTTGACGAGCGAAGCGTGCAGGACTTCGCCCTGCTCGATAATCAGATCGGCCGGAATATCGATGCTGTGCCGGCTTTCAAAATGCCCGACACTGAAGCGGCTGCGCGAAGTATCGTATCTCATCTCAATGCCAGTCTGTATCGGTGAGACGTAAAACACCCCCGAAATATAGGACCGCAGACGTTTCCAAGACGTTACTACTCCCATGGGGCGGATGGGCCTGGAACGGTCATTTCAACTATCCCCTTCGGCATAGAATATCAACGTGGTCCGCATCCCCTACTGATGACCGATCGCCGCCTGGATCAGCGCCATCTGCTTGCGATAGAGGTTGGTCATCGTCGTGAAGTCGGTCTGCGTCTCGCCCATCTTGAGAAGCTGATCCTCCAGCGTGACGTTATTGCCGTCCGGCTTGGTCTCGCTCACGTCGCTGTCGGCGACGATGCGGTTGATCGAGGTGGGCGGCACGCCCAGCGCGACCATCCCGCTCGTCACCTGCACCTGCGGGCGCGCCACATGCGGAACGCCGCCTGTCGCCAGCAGCGAGGAGAAATCGGGCGCCTCGACCTCCTGCGCCTTGAAGCCGGGCGTCTCGCTGTTGGCGATGTTCTGGGCGATGACGCGTTGCCGTTCGGAGAGCTGCTTCATCGACTGGACGATGCTGCCGAGCAGCGGGGATGTGGTCTGCATGACGACTCTCTCGGGCGTTGCGGTTGCGGGAGGAACGGCGCGTCTCAGAGCAGGCCCAAGCCCGACACCGGCTGCGACAGCCGATCGAGCGCCGCCTGATAGGAAGCGATCTGCGCCTGCTGATAGGCCGAGCCGCTGCCGACCTGGCCATTCACCTGCGCCGCCTTCGCATCGTCCCAATAGAGCGAGCGATAGGCCGTCTGCGTCAGCGAGATGGCCGAGTTGATGGCATCCAGCGCCGCCTTCGCGTCGTTGACGCTGCCGATGCCGAGCGCGGTGCTGAGCGAGAGGCCATAGCTGCCGCCCGGCTTCACCAGCGGATCCTTGGCGCCGCGCGGCGCGTCGGAATGCAGGCGGGTCGGCTCCAGCCCCAGCTTCGCCAGCGCGTCGGTGCCCTCGGGGCCGGCCATCAGGCTGAGCGTGTGGCCTTGCGTCACCTGGATCTGGAGCTGCCCTCCGCCGGCGGCGTCGTTATTGCTTTCATCGTCGTCGTCATCCGTATCCCTGTGGATGGTGACGGAGATGTTGTCGCCACCGGCGAGCTTGATCTTGCGCTGGAGGCTGGTGAGCGTCTCCCCTTCGGCGATCGTGATCTTGTGGACCGCGCCGCCGTCGAGCTGGAAGGAGAAGCTATCGCCGGCGTTGAGCCCGACCTGCGTGGAGAGCGAGGTCGAGACGTCGTCGTTGAGCACGCCCTGCCGCAGGCCCAGCGCGCCGAGGATGTTGGAGCCGCCCTTGTCCACCGAGACGTGGACGGCATCGGACACGCCGGCGCCGCCACCGAACTGCGAGAGGCTGGCCACCGCGCCGGTCGCGCCGTCGACATGGCCGACGAAGCCGTCCACCTTGCCGCGCAGCGTGCCGTTGAGATTGCTGGTGGTGCGCCCGCCGACATAGATGTCGCTGCCCATGAAGGAGACGCTGTCGATCTGATCGTCCCCCGCGCCGCCGATATAGGTGGTGCTCGCGCCGGACAGGTCGGCGGCCAGCCGCGTGACGAAGCCGTCCCGGCCATTGGCGGCGTTGTAGGAGGGATTGTCCGGCAGCGCCGAGGAGGTGGCGCCCACCACCGCGATGCTGCCGTCCGCCGCCACCGCGATGGCCCGCGCGTCCGCCGCGCCGAGGCTCACCTGCCCCAGCTCGCTGTCGAGATCCTGCCCGTCCAGCTTGTGGACCATCGCCTGGCCGCTCTCGCGGGTGAGCGCGAGGAGGTTGCCCGAGCCGTCCACCGCGAAGGCGGTGACGCCGTCCACGCCCGCGCCGTCGATCGTGCGCTGCTGGATGATCTTCCCGCTGGCGTCCATGTGCGCGACATAGGCGCCGCCGCCGCCCGTCCCCGCCGACTTGCCGCCGAGATAGATCGAGCCGTCGGGCGCCACCGCCACCGCGGTCGCGTAATCGTCGCCGCTCGACGGCACCGAGGTCGCGAACTGCTTTTCGCCATTGGCGCTGAACTTGGCGACCAGCATGTCAGAGGTGGTGCCGAGGCCCCCGTCGAACGGCCCGGTGACGGAGCCCGCCACCACCACGTCGCCCTGCGGCGTCAGGCTCACCGCCGTGCCCTGCGCATCGCCCTGCACGCCGAGCTTCTGCTGCCAGACGATCGTGCCCTGGCTGTCCACCTTGGTGAGGAACAGGTCGTCGCAGCCATTGGCGATGTGCGATCCCATGTCCCCCGTGGTGGTGCCGACGACATAGGTATAGCCGTCCTTGCTCGTCACCGTGGACTGGGCGACGAGGCTGGCCGGGATCGATGCGGCGGGCTTGGTATCGGAACCGTCGCCGGTCGCCGTGGCGGACGTGTCGGTGTCGGTCTTGGTCGCGCCCGGCTGGGTGGCGCTGACATTGCCGATGAGCTGGCCGATCAGCCCGCTGGCACTATCGTCATAATGATAGATCTGCGCGCCGATCGGCGCGTCATACTGCGTCTGGCTGCCGACCACGACGAGCGAATCCTGCGCGCCGACCTGATCGAGCGAGACCTGCGTGCCGTCCGACGCCATCGACAGGCCATATTTGCCGCTGCTCTTCGTCACCGAGAATGTGACGTCGAACCCGCCGACCGAGGCGATCGCGTCGTTGAACGCCTTGGCGACGTCGTCGAGCGTCGGCGGCTGATTGGCGATCGTCGAGAGATCGACGTTCACGCTGCCCTTCTGGCTGCCCTTGGCGAGGTTGATGGTCAGCACCTCGTTGCCGGTGATGCCCGGCACGGGCAGCGAATGGTCGTCGAGCACGCCCTTGCCGATCGTCGTGCCGATGTCGGTGGTCGCCTGGAGCGGCGTGCTTTTGACGCTGGTCGACGGATCGCCGAACGCGATGTTGAGCAGGTCGGACGGCACCTTGGCGAGGAAGCCCTCCAGATCGGAAAGGCCCTTGGCGAAGGTCTTCTGGAGATTGGCGCGCTGCGTGGGCGACATGTCGGGCTGAGACGCGGCGTCGGCGAGGATGCGCAGGCGGTCCAGCGCCTTGTAGGTGACGAAGGTGCCCTCGACGTCGTTCGACCCGGCGGCCTCGTCCGGGTTCATCTGGTCGATGATCGTGGCCATCGCGCGGATGGCGCCGACCTGCGCGGATTCGGGCGTGGAGGATGCCGGCGCCTGCCAGGGCGGCGTGGTGTCCGGCGTGGTGAACAGCAGCCGCGCGGCGCGCGCGGCCGCGCTTTCCACCGTCGGCGTGGTGATGCCCAGGCTCGACAGGTCCGTCGTTCCGGTCAGGATGCTGAGCCCGATCACACTGCCGGAAATGTTCGTGGTCAATTTCGCCTCCCTCGGCCGCGCGAACCCGAGCCTCTCCTATAAGATAGACGGAAGACCGCCGGATCGGGCCGGGTAACCGAGATTTTTGGGGATAGCGGATGAACATGCTGGCGACGGTCGCCGAACCTGCCGAACTCAAGAAATATACCGGTCTCCAGCGCGCGGCCGCGCTGATGCTGGCGCTCGGGCAGGAGCATGGCGGACCGATCTGGGAGCAGCTCTCCACCGAGGAGATCAAGGAGCTGTCCTCCTGCATCGCCCAGCTCGGCCGCATCCCGGCGGCGGTGGTGGAGCATCTGCTCGTCCAGTTCTCGGGCGAGGTCTCCAGCATGAGTTCGCTGCACGGATCGTTCGAGACGACCGAGCGCCTGCTCGAAGGCATATTGCCGCCCGACCGTGTGCGCGAGATCATGGAGGATATCCGCGGCCCCTCCGGCCGGACGATGTGGGACAAGCTCTCCAACGTCAGCGAGTCCGTCCTCGCTTCCTATCTTAAGAACGAATATCCGCAGACGGTGGCGGTGATCCTCCACAAGCTGCGCTCCGACCATGCCGCGCGCGTGCTCTCCGAGCTGCCCAAGGAGCTGTCCACCGACGTCGTGATGCGGATGCTGCGCATGGACACGGTGCAGAAGGACGTGATCCAGGAGGTGGAGCAGACGCTGCGCACCGAATTCATGACCAACCTCGCCCGCTCGCAGCGGCGCGACCCGCACGAGGCCATGGCCGAGATCTTCAACGCGCTCGATCGCTCGTCGGAGGAGACGATGCTCTCCGCGCTCGACGAACGCGCGCCGGAATCGGCCGAGCGCATCCGCGCGCTGATGTTCACCTTCGAGGATCTGGGCAAGCTGCTGCCCGCCGCGATCCAGACCGTGGTGCGCAACAGCAACAAGCGCGAGCTGGCGCTGGCGCTGAAGGGCGCGCCCGAGGAGATGCGCCAGCTCTTCCTCAACGCGATGACCGACCGCGCCGCCAAGCTGATGCGCGAGGACATGGTGGCGATGGGGCCGGTCCGCGCCCGCGATTGCGAGGAAGCGCAGGCCAGCCTCGTCCGCCTCGCCAAGTCGCTGGGGGATCGGGGCGAGATCGTGCTGGTCGATCCCAAGAGCGACGACGCGATGATCTATTGATGGCCGGCGTGCCGCGCACGTCCGGCCCGCCAGCAGAAGGAAGCCGGTGATGGAGGCCGCCATCCACGTTAAGCCGTTCGGATTCGACCGGGTGTTCCACATGACCGGGGGCGAGGCCCCGGCGTTCGACGCCCGTTCCCTCAATGACCGGATCGACGCGCTCCACGCGAAGATCGAGGCGATGGAGGACACGCATCGGGAGGAGCTGGCCATCGCCGGCGCCGACGCCTTCGCGCGCGGTCTGGAACAGGCGCGGCAGGAGCGCGACACAGCCCTGCTCGCCGCCGCCGACGCGCTCCACGCCGCGATCGAGCAGATCGACGCGCGGCTGGCCGAGACCGCCGACGGCATCGCGAAGGATGCCGCCGAGGCCGCGCTCGCCGCCGCCGACATGCTCGCCGGCCATGCGGTCGCCGCGGCGCCGGTGCGTGCGATCGCCGAGGCGCTGGACCGCGTGCTGCGCCAGGTGGCGCGGGGCACGCGGCTCGGCATCCGCGTACACCCCGCGCTGGCGGGCGCGGTGGAGCGGATGATGGAGCCCAAGGGCGGCGAGCGCCGCCGCGTCTCGCTCACCGTCCTTCCCGACGAGACCCTCCCCGAAGGCGATGCCGCGATTTTCTGGGAGGAGGGCGGACTGGCCATCGACGCCGCCGCGCGCCGGGAAGCCGTCATCGCCGAAATGCAGCCGCTTTTGCGCGAAAAGCCTGCGATCTAAAAGAATTTCTCCCGGCAAGATTTGCCTATGCGAGTCATCCTATAATGGAGAAGGCAGGGGCGCAACGCCCTTGCAGTCTATCTCGCGAGGCCGGCCTTGAATGGATTGCGTACACTCATAGCGCAGCTCGGGACGCGCAAGCTGATGATGATGGGCGGCGTCGCGCTGGCCCTGCTCGTCGGCATCGCCGCGCTCGCGCTGCACGGCTCCTCGCCCCGGATGGGCTATCTCTATTCGGATCTGGACCCGTCGGCGGCCCAGGCGATCAGCGAGAAGCTCAAGGCGCAGAACGTCCCCTTCCAGCTCTCGCCCGACGGCACCGCCATCCTGGCCCCCGCCGATCGCCTGCCGGAACTGCGCATGGGGATGGCCTCCGAGAAGCTGGGCGGCAAGATCGGCTATGAGGTGCTCGACGCGGAGGAGCCGTTCGGCGTCTCCTCCTCGCGCGCCAAGATGAACGAGACGCGCGCGATCGAGGGCGAGCTCGCCAAGTCGATCGAGAGCCTCGAAAGTGTCGAGAAGGCGCGCGTCCACATCGTCATGCCGGACCGCGAGATGTTCTCGTCCGAAGCCCGCAAGGCGACGGCGGCGGTGACGCTCAAGACGCGCGGGCGGCTGCCCGGCGAGGCGGTGCAGTCGATCCGCTATCTCGTCTCCTCCTCGGTGCCCGAGCTGTCGCCCACCAGCGTGTCGATCGTCGACCAGCAGGGCACCCTGCTCGCCCGCGCCGGCGAGGAGGGCGACGCCCTCTCCTCCGAGATGGAGGAGCGTCAGGCGCAGGTCGAGGAGCGGCTGCGCACCGAGATCGAGCAGCTCGTCGAGCCGGTGGTCGGCGCCGGCAAGGTCCACGCGCAGGTCGCCGTCCAGCTCGACCGCGACCAGACGCGCGAGGAAGCCGAGGTCTTCGATCCCGACAAGCAGGTGATCCAGCATCAGGTCTCGGTCGATTCCAAGGATCAGAACAGCCAGAACAAGGCGGGCGCGGACGGGGCCTCGGTCAGCACCCAGCTCCCCGACAGCAACGGCATCAACGGCTCGGGCCGCGACAGCCAGCAGTCCGCCAAGGACGACACCTCGGAAGACACGACCTTCCAGAACAGCCGCACCCACACGGTGAGCGTCCGCTCGCCGGGCAGGATCACGCGGCTGACCGTGGCGGTGATGGTCGATGCCGCGCCCAAGGGGCTGTCGCCGGTCGAGAACCAGCGGCTCACGCGCCTGATCGAGAACGCCGTCGGCTATGATGCCGAGCGCGGCGACAGCGTGGTGGTCGACAGCATGGCCTTCGCGCCGACCGCCGACGAGATCGCCGCCAAGGGCGGCCTGCCCTTCGGCATCACGACGGACCAGCTCATCGGCCTCGTCAAGATCCTGCTGGTGGCGGGCGGCGCGCTGATCGCGCTGCGCATGGCCCTGCCCCGCCTGCGCCCCGCCGACGGCGCCTCGCCCAACACGCTGATCCCGGTCGGCGGTCAGGCGGAAGACGCCGACGGCCTGCTCCAGCTCGAAGATGGCGGCCTGGATGAGGATGGCACGCCGTTGCTCGATCAGGAGATCGCGCTCGCGCAGGTCGACGGCCGCATCCGGCTTTCCGCGCTGAAGCGCATCGGGGACGCGATCACGTCCAGCCCCGCCGAGGCCGCCTCGGTGATCCGCCAGTGGATGAACGCATGAACGAGGAAGCGATGACCCAGGATGCCGAACCGCGCCAGTTGGCGCCCACCCAGTTCGAGGCCGATCCGTCCGACACGCCCCCGCCGGGGCCAGGCAAGCCGGGTGCCGCGCCCACCGCGAGCGACCTTCAGGCCGTGTTCGACGTGCCGGTGAAGGTGCAGGCGGTGCTCGGCCGCTCGCGCATGGACATCGGCGAGCTGATGCGGCTCAAGACCGGCGACGTGGTGGAGCTGGACCGGCGCGTCGGCGAACCGGCGGACATCTTCGTCAACAACCGCCTGATCGCGCGCGGCGAGGTCGTCCTGATCGACGGCACATTGGGCGTGACGCTCACCGAAATCGTGCGGCAGGACCGCTGATGGCCGCAACCGAGGCCCCTGCGGGCCACCTGCTGCTGGTCGGCGATCCGGGCGCGGCGCTGGACGTCGCCGCCGGGATGGTGCGCGACGCGGAAGGGGAGCTGTCGGTCCGCAACGCCAGCATGGCGGCACTGGAACGCCTCCAGCGCTCCGGCCGGCCGCTGGTGATGGTGGACGTGGCGATCGACGTCGAGGATGTCGTCGCCCGCCTCAACGGCAACCGGGAGGCGGCGCCGGCCGCGCTCCCCGCCGAAGCGCCGGTGGAATATGAGCGGCTGGTCGGCCGCACCGTCGCCGAAGTGGAGCGCGAGCTGATCCTCCAGACGCTGGCGCGCTGCCACGGCAACCGCACATCGGCGGCCAACATCCTCGGCATCTCGGTCAGGACCATGCGCAACAAGCTGCGCAGCTTCATCGAAGACGGCATCGCCATCGCGCCGGCATCCTGACGCCCTTTCCCGTTTCGGAGTGTAGCCATGCCTCCCCAGCTCGACATGCTGCTGAAGCGGCTTGGGCCGAACCGCGACCTCGCGCTCGCGATCGGCGTCATCGGCATCATCGCGATGCTGATCCTGCCGATGCCGGGCTGGATGCTCGATTTCGGCCTTGCCCTCTCGATCACCGCCTCGGTGCTGATCCTGATGACGGCGCTGTTCATCGACACGCCGCTCCAGCTTTCGAGCTTCCCGACCATCCTGCTCATCACCACGATGCTCAGGCTTGGCCTGAACCTCGCCTCGACGCGCCTGATCCTCGGCCACGGCCATGAGGGGCATCAGGCGGCGGGCGGCGTGATCGGCGCGTTCGGCGAGTTCCTGATGGGCGGTGAGACGGTGATCGGCCTCACCATCTTCATGATCCTGGTGGTCATCAACTTCGTCGTCATCACCAAGGGCGCGGGGCGCATCGCGGAGGTGGCGGCGCGCTTCAGCCTCGACGCCATGCCCGGCAAGCAGATGGCGATCGACGCCGATCTCAACGCCGGCCTCATCACCGAGGCGCAGGCGCGCGAACGCCGCACCGAGCTGGAGGCCGAAAGCGGCTTCTACGGCGCGATGGACGGCGCCTCCAAATTCGTGAAGGGCGATGCGGTCGCCGCCCTCGTCATCACCGCGATCAACATCGTGGTGGGGCTCATCGTCGGCGTGGTCATTCATGGCGTGCCGATCGGCGAGGCCTTCCACACCTATACCGTGCTGACGGCGGGCGACGGCCTGGTCAGCCAGATCCCGGCGCTGATCGTCTCGACGGCGGCCGGCCTGCTCGTCTCCAAGGGCGGCATCAGCGGCAAGACGGGCGCGGCGCTGGGCGATCAGCTCGGCCGCTATCCCAAGGCGTTCGGCATGGTGGCGGCGCTGCTGGCGATATTGGCGATCATGCCGGGCCTGCCTTTCCTGCCCTTCGCGGTGCTGGGCGGGCTGACCGGCTGGGCCGGCTGGGCGCTCAACCGCCGGGCCGTCGCCACCGCCGCGCAGGCCCGGCTTCAGGAAGCGATCGCGCAGCAGCAGGCCAGCGACGTCGAGGAACCGATCCAGCAGACGCTCGCCATCGACGCGGTGCGCATCGAGCTGGGCTATGCGCTGCTCCCGATCATCAACAATTCGCAGACCGAGCCGCGCCTCGACATCCAGGTCCGCGCGCTCCGGCGCCAGATGGCGACCGACTATGGCTTCGTGCTGCCGGCGGTGCGCATCACCGACAATCTGTCGCTCAAGCCCAACGAATATGTCGTCCACGTCAAGGAAACCGAGGTCGCGCGCGGCGAGATCCGCATCGACAAGCTGCTGGTCATCAATCCCTCGGGCGGCCCGCCGGGCCTCGCCGGCGAGGAGACGCGCGAGCCGGTGTTCAACCTCCCCGCGCTGTGGATCGACCGGACGCTGCGCGAGGAAGCGGGCTTCCGGGGCCTCACCGTGGTCGACAGCGGCGCGATCATCACCACCCACCTGACCGAGATCGTCAAGGACTCGATCGCCGACCTGCTCTCCTATTCGGAGACGCAGAAGCTGCTGACCGAGGTGCATCGGGAATGCGAGAAGCTCTACAACGAGCTGGTCCCCGCCAAGATCTCGATCTCGGGCATCCAGCGCATCCTCCAGACCCTGCTGTCCGAAGGCGTGTCGATCCGCGACATCCCCTCGATCCTCGAAGGGATCGGCGAGGCGACCGGCTTCACCCAGAACATCGCCCAGATGGCCGAACATGTCCGCAGCCGGCTGGCGCGGCAGATTTCGGCCCAGCAGACGCGCGACGGGACGATCCCGATCGTCACGCTCGCGCCGCGCTGGGACGAGGCGTTCGGCGACAGCATCCTGGGGCAGGGCGAGGAGCGGCATCTCGCCATGGCGCCCTCCAAGCTTCAGGAGTTCATCGCGTCGGTCCGCGAGACGTTCGACCGGCTGGCGCAGGACGGCGAGATTCCCTGCCTGCTCACCAGCCCGCCACTGCGGCCCTTCGTGCGATCGATCATCGAGCGGGTGCGGCCGTCGACCGTGGTGCTGTCGCAGAACGAGATCCATGCCCGCGCGCGCATCCGCAGCCTCGGCATGGTCGGCTGATCCAAAAGCGGCGGGGCGGAACCGGCCTCCGGCCCGATCCTCCTATGATGGAATATGCCCCTTCTATCCTGCGGGAAGATTGCTGAATGAACGTCGCGCCTGTCGCCCCCACGCCTACGCCCGCCCGCGCGGCGGATGCTCCGTCACCGGCGGCCTCCGCCTTCGGGGGACTGCTGGAGATGGCGGGCGGGACGTCCGGCGGTACGGCGACGCCAGCCGCCCAGCCGGGTGTTGCGCCGGCCCCGACGCCTGTCGAGCCGGTGCTTCTCCAGCCGGTCGCGAGCGCTGCGCCTGCCGCCGACCATCGGCCACCTGTATCCGCTCCCCTCCCCGCGGAACCGGAGGTGCAGCCGGATCAGCCCGTCACGGAGGCCACGCCGCCTGAAGCCGAGACAGCGGCCACGCCCACCCCGGCCACGCCACCCGCGCCGGCGGCTCCGGCGCCTGCCACCGTGGCGGCGACGCTCGTCACGCAGTTGCGCCCCCGGCAGGCCATCCCCACCGATGACGTCGAAGCCCGGAAGCCGGTCGTCGACGCCAAAGACGACGATGCCGCAGCGAAGGACGGGAAAGGCCTCGGCACGGACAAGGACAAGACCGCCAAATCCGCTCCGGCTGCCTCAGGCGATGCGCAGCCGCCGCAACCCGTGATGCTGGCAGCCGCTCCCGCCCCGGCCATCCTTCCGCCGCCCCCCGCCGGGCACGCGGCCGGGCAGAAAAGCGAGGGCACGGACGCCACGGGCGGCAGCGCCGGAACATCGGCCGTCCTCCCCACGCCGCACGATCCCGCCGGCACGGCCCCGGCGGCCAACGGCCCGGACAATCTCCCGCCGCTGCTCGCCAGCCAGACGCCCGCCTTAACGCAACCCGTCCGGCAGGCGCCGGTCTTCGCTCCCTCCGTCGCTCCGCAGAATAGCCCCGTCGTCGCCGCCGAGCCCGGCCGGATCGGGCGGGACATCGGCGTCGAGATCGCGCGCCATGTCGCGGCGGGCCGCGACGAGGTGACGATCCGCCTGACGCCGGCCGAGATGGGCCATGTCGAGGTGCGTCTCTCCTTCGACGACAAGGGCGCGCTCCATGCGGCGGTGCGCGCCGACAACCCGCAGGCGCTCGACATGCTGCGTCGCGATGCCGGCGATCTCGGCCGCTCGCTCGCCGACGCGGGCATCCGCGCCGACAGCTCCAGCTTCAGCTTCGATCGTCGCGACGGCGGCGCCGGCCAGTTCGCCCAGCAGCAGCAACAGCAGCACGGCCATTCCGACGGGCGCCCGCGCCACACGGGCACCGCCTTCCGCAATCGCGGCGACGGCGATCCCATCGCCTCCCTCAGCCCATACCGGCAGCTCCGCACGAGCGGCCGCGTCGACCTCATGGCATAGGAGCCACCCGACATGACCTCCGTTCCCAGCGCCGATTCCTCGACGAGCAACACCGCCACCGGCAATGCGGGCGGCACGCAGCAGGCCGCCAACAGCTTCTCGCCGGATCTCAACCTCTTCCTGAAGCTGCTCACCACGCAGCTCCAGAATCAGGATCCGCTGAACCCGATGGACACGTCGGAATATACCCAGCAGCTCGTCCAATATTCGCAGGTCGAGCAGGAGATGCAGCAGACCGGCACGCTCAACAACATCCTCGCCAGCCTCAGTTCGCAGGGCGTGTCGCAGGCCTCCGCCTTCATCGGCCGCGAGGCGCGGTTCGACACCGACACCGCCGGCCTCAAGGGCGATGCGACACCGACATGGACCTATACCCTCTCCAGCACGCCCGCCACGCTGACCGCCACGATCAAGGATGCGGACGGCAAGGTGGTGAAGGAGGTCACGCTCGATCCGGCCTCCGAGGGGCGGTTCACCTGGGACGGCAAGATGGACGACGGCACGACCGCGCCCGATGGCGCCTATACGCTCTCCCTTTCGGCGAAGACGGACAATGGCACGGATTTGCAGGCGACGATCAACACGGTCGGCATCGTCAAGGACGTGGTGACGGACGGGCAGAATGTGCTGCTGGGCGTGAACGGGCTGCGCTATTCGTTGCAGGGGCTGGTGGCCGTCTCATCGCCCTCGGCCCCCACCGCGGACGCCTGAGCGGCGCGCGCGACGACGGGGCCGCCGCCGATGGCGCGGCGTGCCCCCTCCCCCCTGCGGCGGCTCAACTGTTGAGCGCGGACAAAATCTCTTCGGCCCCGACGATCGCGGTCGTTTCGACGTCGGGCTGAACCTCGTAATCGATCAGTTCGCTCCCCTCGATCGAGAGCGGCAGGATCAGCGCGGTCAGGCATTCCTCGATCAGCGGATCGTCGGCATGACCGATCGTCGCGTTCACATCGTCGAGGCCCAGCCCCCCCTCCGACAGCCGGCGCGCAGCGGCACGCCACAGCAGCGACGGATCGGATACCGCGAATTTCAGGATTGCGTCATATATCGTTACGGATAGTTCACCCTTGAGGCAGGGATCCCCGATTCCGCTCGCCCAAGATACGTCCATCTGTGTCCCGCTCCAAACACATATTCGCCGTTCCCCCCCGGGTTGGCCGCCGAGCGTCGCCCGAACGACCCCGCCAGACAGCGCTGTTCAACATGAAGAATTGTTCACCAACTACGGGATAATCCTTAGGTTCATCTCCGGTTAAACTGCCTAAGGTCGATCGCCACCCGGATCGCGGCCCGCGGCCCTCGCGACAAACGGACGGCGCCGCACGAGACGGCTCCCATTCATCCTATAACGGAAGGAGCGCCCCGATCCGGGCGCCCCTCTTCCGCTGGGGATGACGATGATCCAGACTTCCATCCGGGCCGACGGCCTGCCGGGGCTGCTGGCCACGATGCCGCCCGAGATCCGATGCCTGTCGCTCGACTGTTTCGACACGCTGCTATGGCGCAACGTCCACGCGCCGATCGACGTCTTCGCCGATCTCCCGCTGCCCGGCGGCGCCGTGGAATCGCGGATCTGGGCCGAGCGCAAGGCCCGCCGCCAGGCGCCTTATCTGCATGGCCGCACCGAGGTGACGCTGGAGGAAATCCACGCCGAACTGCTGCCCGAAAGCACGGAGGCGGCGCGCGCCGCCATGGCGCAGGCCGAACTCGATGCCGAGGCGCGGCATTGCTACGCCTTCGCGCCGACCCGCGACCTGATCCTCGATGCCCGGCGGCGCGATCTTCAGGTCGTCATCGTCTCGGACACCTATCTGTCGGCGCCGCAGCTCCGCCGGCTGATCGAGCGGACCGCCGGCCCCGAGCTTCTCGGCATGATCGACCACATCTTCTGCTCGTCCGAATATGGGATGGGCAAGGCGGCCGGGTTGTTCAGCCATGTGCTGGCCGGGCTCGGCATTCCGCCGTCCGCCATCCTGCACGTCGGCGACAATCCCATCGCGGATCGCGACGCGCCGGCCAAGCTCGGCATCCACAACGTCCACCTCAAGCAGTTCGACGAAGTGACGGAGCAGCGCCTCCGCCTCGAAGCGGCGGCGGCCTCGATGATCGAGCCCGCCAGCCGCGTCTCCGTGCCGCTGCTGCAATCGCACCGCCCGCAGCTCGCGCTGCGCCGCGATCGCGACCCGGCCCATATGCTCGGCCATGACGTGCTCGGCCCGCTGATGCACGGCTTCGCGCAGTGGATCCGCGCCGAGGCGGAGGCGATGGAAAGCGCCAGCGGCAAGCCGGTGAAGCTGCTCTTCCTGCTGCGCGACGGCCACCTGCCGGCCCGCGCCTTCGAGACGCTCTATCCCGACTGGGCGGATCGGGTGATCCCGGTGGAGATCAGCCGCTTCACCGCGACGGCCGCAAGCTTCACCGACAGGGCCGCGATCGACGATTATATGGCCGATACGCTGCCCGGCCTGCGCAGCTCGGCGCTCCCCGCGCGGCAGATGCTGCTGGAGGAGAAGGAGTGGAACGCGCTCGGCGAGCAGACCGACATGCGCCGCTTCGCCAGGGCGATCCGCCAGCTCGCGACCAGCACCAAGATCCTCGGGCGCTCCGCCAGGCTCGCCGAAGGCCTGTTCGCCCATCTGCGCGCCCGTGGCGTGTCGGACGGCGACTGCGTGATGATGATCGACCTCGGCTATAACGGCTCTGTCCAGAACGTCGTCGAGCCCGTGCTGCGCGCGGCGATGAAGCTGGAGATCGCGGGGCGCTATCTGCTGCTGCGCGAGGTTCAGCAGTCGGGCCTCGACAAGAAGGGCCTGTTCGACGTCCGCCATTACGACTTCAAGGCGCTCTACGCGCTGGCGGAGGACATCTCGATCGTCGAGCAGCTCTGCACCGTCACGCAAGGCTCGGTGATCGACTATACGCCCGAAGGCGAGCCCATTCGCGGCGCCCACGACATCAAGGGCGCGCAGAGCAATTGCCGCGAGATCGCGCAGGATGCCTGCCTCGCCTTCCTGCGCGGCGTGGGAAGCGCGGTGGTGCGCCCGCCCGCCTCCAGCGACGCCGACGCCTCGCGCCGGACATCGCTCGCCGTGCTGGCCCGCCTGCTGTTCCTGCCGCTCGCCGACGAGGTGACGCTGCTGGAGAATTTCCAGCACGACGTGAACATGGGCACCGACGTGCAGATCCGCATGGTGGACAGCAAGGCCGCCGGCGAAGGCCTCAAGCGGCGCGGCCTGTTCTACATCAAGGACGCCTCGCGCATGTTCCTGCCCGGCGAGTTGCAGCGCCACGGCCTGCCGATCAATCTCGCCATCCTTGGCTCGCGCCGCTTCGGGCTCGACCTGCGCAAGACCGACTTCGACGTGGGCGCGCTCAAGCTGCCGATCGCGCTGCTTGATGCCGGCGGCAACACCACCACCACGGTCGACGCCCACCCCACGGCGGAAGGCTATTATCAGGCGGTGATCCCGGTCGGCGCCTCGCGCTATTCGATCGGCCTGCGCTTCGGCCAGCTCTTCGACGTCGTGCAGATCGAGGAGATCGCCTTCCAGCCGGTGAAGGAATATCTCTCGCCCCGCATCAAGGAGAAGATGCGACCCGCCACGCCGATCGCCGACGGCATGGAGGAGGTCGCCCCCGGCCTTTACCGCATCGATGGCCCGCAGGCCTTCATGCTGGTGCCCCCGCCGCCCGCGAGCGGCGACCAGCACATGCTCCTCAGCCTCGTATTCCGTCCCGTCCTCCAGCGCGGCTCGGCCTCGCTGGCCCAGAAGAAGGTAGCCTGACCATGGCCAATCTCCTGATCCACTCCATGTCCGAATTTGCCGACATCATCCTGGAGGCGATGCGCCTCGCGGATGCCCGCTTCGTCGCCGAGGTCGGCGCGGAATATGGCGGCATGTCCGCCCGTCTCGCCGAGCATGTCGCCGCGCGCGGCGGCAGCCTCACCAGCATCGATCCCTCGCCCAAGCCCGAGTTCCTGAGCTGGGTGGCCGGCGCGCCGCATGTCCGCCATGTCGCCGAACCGAGCCTGGAGGCGCTGGGCGGCCTCTCCGGCGTCGACGCCTGGGTGATCGACGGCGACCATAACTGGTACACCGTCTATCACGAGCTGAAGCAGGTCGAGGCGAACAACCTGCGCGACGGCAAGCCGATGCTCGCCTTCCTCCACGATGTCGCCTGGCCCTGCGGCCGGCGGGACTTCTATTATGCGCCGCAGCGCATCCCCGCCGAATATCGCCACGCCTACGACTATCAGGGCGGCATCTTCCCCGGCAGCAATCAGCCGGTCGCCGGGCGCGGCTTTCGCGGCATGGGCCAGTTCGCCGTCGCCACCCATGAGGGCGGCCCCCGCAACGGCGTGATGACCGCGATCGAGGATTTCCTCGCCGAGGCCAAGGCCGAGGGCCGGGACTATGCCTTCGCCGAGATTCCCGCCGTGTTCGGGCTGGGCGTGGTGTTCTCGGCCGACGCGCCGTGGAGCGAGCAGGTGGCGGCGCTGCTGCTGCCCTATCACCGCAATCGCCTGATCGCCTCGCTGGAGGAGAACCGGCTCGCCAACTATCTGACCGTGCTCGAGTGGCAGGACCGCGCCGCCTGAGGCGCTGACCGCACGACAGCGAGGCCGGCGCCGGGGAAGCCTCCCGGCGCCGGCTTCTTTTTGCGCCCGGAGCGCGAGCACCCGCAGCAAAAAGACCGGGACGGCGGATGCCATCCCGGTCTCCCTGAACGCCGCCCCCAAGCGGGGGAGCTATGACGGGGCGCCGTTCGATCCTTTAGCGGAAGAGCGAAAGGATCGTCTGCGGCGCCTGGTTGGCGATCGACAGAGCCTGCACGCCAAGCTGCTGCTTGACCTGGAGGGCCTGAAGGTTCGCCGATTCCTTGGCGAGATCGGCGTCGACGAGGTTGCCCACGCCGCTCTCGAGCGCATCGGACAGCTTGCTCGTGAAGGTGAGCTGACGGTCGATCGTGCGCGAGGCCGAACCCAGATCGGAGAGCTTGCTCGCGAGATTGTCCGAGCTCGTCTTGAGCGTGGACAGCATCGCATGGGCATCCGCCTGCGTGCCGATGTCATCGGTCGCCGCGATGGTGATCGTGCTGCCGCCGAGGCCGAGATCGACATTGTCGACATCGAGCGTCGAGGGATCCCACGCCGCCGCGTTGGTCGGCGAGGTCGAGCCGCCCTGAAGCGACTGGAGCGCCGAGACGCTGCCGCCGCCCGACTTCAGCAGGTTGATGCCGTTGAAGTCCGACGAGTCCACGATCGTGGTGATCTGATCGCGCAGGTTGGTGAAGTCGGTGTTGTACTGGTCGCGCTGATCGGTGGTCAGCGTGTCGTCGTCCGACTTCGCCGCGAGCGTCTTCATCTGGTTGAGGATGTCGGAGATGCTCTCCGCACCCGAGATGGCGACGTCCGTGACGCTCTTCGCGTTGTTGAGCGAGGAGGTGACGGCGGACAGGCCGCTGATGTCGCCCCGCAGGCCCTGCGCGATGTTGAAGGCAGCCGAGTCATCCTTGGTCGATGCCACGGCCAGGCCGGTGTTGATGCGGCTCTGGGTGGTCGCCATCGACTTGTTGGTCTGGTTCAGGCTCTGGAGAGCCGTCATCGCACCGATGTTGGTGTTAACCGAAAAGCTCATGTCTTTGATCCTTCTGGGATTTGAAAGCCGAATTCTTCGGCCTTGACTGGAAGCGCCCAGCCAGCGGTGACAGGATTTCGATCAGGTCACATTTCATTCTGGGAAGGATTTCGGACACGCCCAACGAAAACACCGAAATTTTTTGGCCCGGCATCTCCCCGCGATCAGAAGGGGAAGAGCGCGTCGTAGATCTGCTGGCCCCAGCGCTGCTGCTGCGCGTCGGTGAGCTGGCCTCGGCCGCCATAGCTGATCCGCGCCTCGGCGATCTGGCTGTGGAGGATGCTGTTGTCGCGCGCGATATCCTCGGGGCGGACGATGCCGGAGACGACCAGCTCGCGCAGCTCGAAATTGACGCGCACCTCCTGCCGGGCCTGCACCATCAGATTGCCGTTGGGCAGCACGTCGGTGACGATCGCGGCGATGGTGGTGTTGATCTGCTCGCTGCGCGCGGTGTTGCCCGCGCCCGATGAGGTGGAGTTGGAGCTGCTGTCGACCAGCTTCGACGGGTCCGGGTGGCCGGGCAGCACCTTCACGAGCTGCGATTCCAGCCCGAACAGCGAACTCAGCCCCGCCGTCTCGGCGCCGGTGCGCGATCGGGTGGTGGAATTGTCCAGCACCGCCTTGTCGGCGATGTTGATGCGGATGGTGAGCACGTCGCCGACGCGCGAGGCGCGCTGATCGTGGAAGAAGGCGCCGGCGCCCGTACGGAACAGCGAGGCGGTGGGCGCCGCCTGCGGCTGAGCCCGGTCCCTCATCCCGGCGCGGTGGGCGGCCGCCTGATCGCCGAGCGACGGCTCGATCACCGGCGCCACCGGATCGGCCGGTGGCGGCGTCATCTTTGGCGGGCGACCGACATTTTCCAGCCGCCCCGCCACGCCACAACCCGTCAGCCCCGCCATCAGCAGCAGGGGAAAGATCCGTCGCATCCGCATCCTCCTATCGTGCCGCCAGGCGGACCTGCCCGCTGCCTTCGATCGTGGCGTCCAGCGTGCGGTTGGTGGCGCCGCTCAGCACGCGCACCGGATCGCCGATGCCGCCACCGTTGAGCGCCTTTCCTTCCGTGGTGATCTTCAGTCCGCCGGTGTTGAAGGCGATCGTCACCGTCTCGCCGCGCTTGACGACTTGCGGGCGCATCAGGTCGCCGCCGCGCACCACCGTTCCCGCGGCCAGACGGCGCGACGCCTGAAGGCCGACGGCGGATGCCACGGGCGTGGCGCCCCGCGCCCAGCCGGGCGCGCGCGGCTCCACGGCGAAGTCGGCGGCGGAGAGCGTCTCTCCCCGATCCACCGTGCGCGCGAGCACCGGCACATCGACGGTCGACGGGGCGGGAGCGGCGGCCAGAAGGGCCGCGAGCAGCAGGGTCGCCATGGCGGGATCAATGCATCTGGGTGGTGGTGGAGAGCATCTCGTCCGCCGTCTTCACCACGCGGCTGTTCATCTCATAGGCGCGCTGGGCGGAGATGAGCGAGGTGATCTCCGAGACCGGATTGACGTTGGACGCTTCCAGAAAGCCCTGGCTCAGCGTGCCGAAGCCCGGCTCGCCCGGATCGGCGATGGTCGGCTGGCCGGAGGCTTCGGTCTCCATGAACAAATTGGAGCCCTTGGCTTCCAGCCCCGCCTCGTTGACGAAGCTGGCGAGCTGGAGCTGTCCGACCGTCTGGAGGTTGGTCTGGTTGGCGAGCTTCACCTGCACCAGGCCGGTCTTGGAGATCACCGTGTCGAGCACGCCCTGCGGAAGCGTGATCGGCGGCTCGACGCGGTAACCGTCGGTGGTGACCAGCTCGCCCTGATCGTTGGGCTGGAAGGAGCCGGCGCGGGTATAGGCCGTCTCGCCGCTCGGCAGGATGATCTGGAAATAGCCGGGGCCTTCGATCTCCAGATCATAGGGATTGCTGGTGCTGGTCGCGGCGCCCTGCTCGTTGATGCGATAGACGCCGCCGGTGCGCACGCCCGCGCCGATCTGGATGCCGGTCGGCACGCGGTTGCCGTCGGGGCTCGATTCCGCGCCGGGACGAGAGACCTGCTGGTAAAGCAGATCCTGGAACTCCGCCCGCTGCCGCTTGTAGGCGGTGGTGTTCATGTTGGCGATGTTGTTGGAGATCACGTCGACATTGGTCTGCTGGGCCAACATGCCCGTCGAGGCGATGGAGAGCGAACGCATGGATGTTGTCCTTCGGTCGTGAAGAGGATTGGGATCAGTTGACCTTGCCGAGCCGCTGGATGGCGTTGTGGCGCAGGTCGTCGAGGCTCTGCGACATGGCCTGGCTGGTCTGGTAGGCGCGCAGAATCTCGACCATCTTGGTGGTCTCGGCGATCGGCTCGACGTTCGAGGCCTCGACGCCGCCGCTCTTGAGCCGCGTCTCGGCCGGCGTGAGCACGCGGCCGCCGGTGCCCGCCATCATCCCGTCGCCGCGCGGCGTGACGACCGCCTCGTTGGAGAAGCTGGTGACGCCAAGGCGCCCGATCACCCCGTCCGGCCCCATCACCGAGCCGTCGGCGGTGATGGTGATGCGGTTCTGCTGATCGGTCGGCACCGTGATCGTGCGCCCCTTGTCGTCGAGCAGCGGATCGCCGCTCGACGTCGCCAGAACGCCGGACTGGAGCACCTTCACGAAGCCCGCCCGCGTATAGGCGACGCCGCCCGGCGTCTGCACCGAGAGATAGCCCGGCCCGTCGATCATCACGTCCAGCGGATTGCCGGTCGCCTGGAAGGCGCCCTGCGTGGTGTCGTGGATGGCGCCGAAGTCGAGCACGAAGCTGGTCTTCTTCGCATCCTCGATCGGCGCGTCGGCGGTCTGCTCGACATATTCGTGGAAGAGCGCCTGCTCGCGCTTGAAGCCCACCGTGTTGGTGTTCGCCATATTGTTGGCCGCGACGTCCAGACGGCGGCGCAGCGCCTCTTCATGGCTGAGCAGCACGAAGGATGACACGTCCATACAGGCGGACCTTCCTGAAAAAATCGCGACCGGGGCGGCAAAATCTGCCGCGCACTCATCCTATAATAGACGGGAACGGGCCGGGATGGACGCGAGGGCGATCATTTCGGCGCGACGATCCGCAAATCCCAAGGGGGTGAACAGGTGCCCACCACGTCCGTCATCGAAGCCGACGTCAAAGCCGGCGGCGCCCCGCCTGCCCGCTCGCGCAAGCGCCTGATCCTCGCCGCCGCCGGCGGGGTGGCGCTGTTGGCGGCGGCGGGCGGCGGTTATGCTTGGTGGTCCCGCGAACCGTCCTCCCCATCGGAGAGCGCCAGCGGCGATGTGCCGGCCAAGGCCTATGTCGACGTGCCTTCGCTGGTCGTGAACCTGCGCAGCAGCGACGGGCGCGCCCATCTGCTCAAGCTGCACGTCATGCTGGTCGCGGCGGATGCCGGGCGCAACGCCGCGATCACCGCGAAGATGCCGCTCTATCTCGACACGCTCCAGCCCTTCCTGCGCGAGCTGCGCCCGGAGGATCTGAACGGCTCGGCCGCCGTCTTCCGCATGAAGGAGGAGATGCTCGCCCGCGCCAACGACGCGATGGGCAACGGCATGATCCGCGATGTGCTGATCCAGGATCTGGTGCAGCAATGACGAACGGCCCCGAGCCCGGCGAGGACGGCGACGACTTCGAGGAGATCGCCCTCTTCACCCCGCAGCCTGCCGCCCTCGACGGTGACACGCCCTTCGATCAGGCCGATATCGACGCGCTGCTGGGCTTCGGCTCCGCCTCGCCCGCCAGGCCCAAGAGCGGCCTGCGCGCGGTCATCGAATCCAACGTCATCAGCCATGAGCGGCTGCCGATGCTGGAGGTGGTGTGCGAACGCATGGTGCGCAGCTTCGCCACCAGTATGCGCAACCTCACCTCCGATGCGATCGACGTGACGCTGGACGAAGTGACCTCGGTGCGCTTCGGCGAGTTCATGAACCGCGTGCCGCTGCCCGCCATGATCGGCGTGTTCAACGTGCAGGAGTGGGAGAATTACGGGATCGCCATCGTCGATTCCAACCTGATCTATGCGGTGGTCGACGCGCTTCTGGGGGGCCGCAAGGGCAATTCCCCGCTCCGCATCGAGGGCCGCGCCTTCACCACGATCGAGACGAAGCTCGTGTCGCGGATGGTGCAGCTCGCGCTCGACGATCTGGCCAACGCCTTCGAGGCGATCGAGCCCGTCAACATGGAGCTGAAGCGCATCGAGACGAGCCCCCGCTTCGCCGCCATCGCCGGCCCCTCCAACATCGCCGCCGTCGCCACCTTCTCGGTCGACATGGAGGGGCGCGGAGGGCGGTTCACCGTGCTGTTGCCCTACGCCACGATCGAGCCGGTGCGCGGCCGCCTGCTCCAGCGCTTCATGGGCGAGAAGCTCGGCCGCGACCGCATGTGGGAAGCCCATATGGCCAGCGAGCTGTGGCAGACCGAGATCACCATGGATGTCGTGCTCGGCCAGCGGCAGATGCGGCTGCACGACGTCTCGAACCTCGCCGTCGGCCAGACGATCCGCCTCGATCGCGGCCCCGACGACACGCTGGAGGTCCATTGCGGCGGCGTGCCGCTGGGCCACGCGCATATCGGCCAGCGCCGCAGCAACATGGCCGTCCGCATGGTCACCGACATCGCCCGGGAGAATGGGAAATGACGTTCGCGAGCCTTACCAACATCGTCGTGGCCTGCCTGTGCCTCGGCGTCATCCTCCAGAGCGTGCGGATGATCCGCAACATCCGCCTGATCCAGACGGGCGATCTCGGCGACACGATCAAGTCGCTCGACCGCGCCACCGCGCAGGCCCGCGCGGTGCTGGCGGAACTGAAGGACGTGCTCGTCACCGACGGCGCCGCCAACGCCCGCATCATCGCCACCGGCGAGACGCTGCGCGACGAGCTGTCGGTGATGGTCGGCATCGGCAACGCCGTGGCGGATCGCATCATGGAGGCCGCCAGCCCCGGCGATCAGCACAACAAGGCCGACGCCGTTACGCCCAAGCCCTCGCCCAAGCGCTCCCGCCGCCGCCGCGCCGCGCCCCGCGCCGACGCCGCCGTCGAGGGCGCTCCGGCCCATGCGAGCCTCCAGTGATGAAGCTCCGCTCGCTCCTCCCCGCCTCGCTCCAGCGGATCGGCTGGAAGCCGCCGCTCATCACCATGATGATGGGCGCGGCCGGCATCTCGGCGATCGCCAACGCCATGGCTTCCGCGACGCCCGCCGCCACTCCGGCCGAGGCCGAGGTGCCGACGCGGCTGGGCACGTCGATCCAGCAGAGCCTGCGCGAGCGGGATCAGGCGCTGGCCGGGCAGAAGCGCGCGCTCGATCTGCGCGAGCAGGCCCAGCGCGCCGCCGAGCAACGCCTGCAAAGCGCGATGCAGTCCGGCCAGCAGGCGGCGCCCGCCCCCGGCACGGCACCCGCGCCGATCACCGGCACTTCGGCCACGCCCTATGACGAGCTGGCCCGTATCTATCAGGCGATGAAGCCCGCCAAGGCCGCGCCGATCTTCGAGAAGCTCGAACTCGACGTGCAGATCGAGGTCGCCCGCCGGATGCGCGACCGCTCGACCGCGCTGCTGCTCGCCAGCATGAGCCCGGACGGAGCGGCCGAACTCAGCATGGCGATGGCCGGGCGACATGTCGTGAAGGCGCCGCCGCCCCGCGTGGCCGCGCGGGCCGAGGCGCCGGCGAAGAGCACCCCGGCCCCCGCCAGGGCGGCCGACCGGAGCCAGCGGCCCAGACATCGAGCGGCCCGCGCGATGGCGGAGCAGGCTGCAACGCCCGAACCGGCGGCTCAGCTCGCCACCGCGCAATGAGGGATGCGGCGGAGCGGCTCCCCTCGGGCCGTTCCGCCGAAGGATGTCAGGCGGGCACGGCGTCCAGCCGGACGATCAGCACGCGCGCGATCCCCGGATGGGCGCGCTTCATCGCCGCGTTGAGATCCGCGCTCAGCCGCCCGGCATCGACCGGCGTGTAGCCCGAGGCATAAAGGCGCGAGAATTCCAGCGCCGCCGTCAGCGCCGTGGCGCGCAGCTCCGGCATCCGGCTGCGGAGCGTATCGGCGGCGCCCGCGCTGTCCGCCTCCAGCACCAGCGTGACGCTCAGCGCCCCCTCGATCCGGCTTTCGCCGAAGATGGGCGTGGTGATCTCGCTCAGCGACACGAATTGCGGGGCCAGCGCATTCACCGGACGCGACGCGGCGGACGCGTCGCTCGCGGCCAGCACCGACAAAGCGGTGATCGCGGTGTTGACGGCCTTGCGCATGGGAGACTCCGACTGACCCTGAACGCGCCGATCCAACAGGCGCGGGAGCGAACCGGCGGCCCGTTCCTCTTCTATAATAGAGGGAAAAGCAGGGAGCCCCCCATGAGCCACGATCAGCGCCCCGGCCGGGTGCGCGTGTTTTCGTCCGGCAGCCCGGCCGCGACGCCGCAGCGCCGCCGGACCGATCCGCCCCCGGCGCCCGCCGTGGCGCCGCCTGCCGATGCGGCTCCCGCAGCCGGGCCGTCTCTGCGCACGCTGGCGATCCGTGGGGCGCTGTTCCTCGTCTCCTGCGCGGCGGGGGGCGCTCTTGCCGAGGCCTATCACCTGCCCGAGATGCTCGTCCGATGAAATGGCCGCTGCTGCTGGCGTCGGCGGCCGCGATCGCGGCGCCCTCGCTTCCTCCCGCCACGCCGCCCGCCCCTGTCCCCGCGCCGCCGCCCGCGCGCCTGCCGGGCTTCGCGGCGGAGCTGGCGCAGGCCGCGCCGATCGTGAACGGCCATGCCTGGGCGGCGCTGCCCGAGGCCGACGCCTGGCGAGCGCTGGCCGCCTCTTCCGGCCTCCAGCGCCAGCGCGTGCGCTGGGCCTTCGCGCGCGACAGGATCGGGCGCGGGCGCGGCGCCGAGGCGATCGGCCTGCTCGACCTGATGGCCGACGACGACCCCGATCTCACGATGGTCGACAATTGGCGGCTGGCCCATGGCGCGGCCGAGGTGCTGATGGCGCGCTGGGACGATGCCTCGCGCGACCTCTCCACGGGGACGCTCGGCGGCAATGCCGAGGCCTGCGCATGGCGGCTGCGCGCGCTGGCCGAGGCGGGCCTGTCCGCCGAAGCCCTGTCGCTGGTCGCCTGTGCCCGCTCCGTGATCGAGCAGCGATCGCCGGAGGCCCGCGCGCCCTTCCTCGTCGCGGCGGCGCGGGCGGCGGTCGAGGGCGGCCAGCCGCGCCTCGCTTTCTCCTGGCTCGCCACCCTGCCGGATCGCGATCCGGCCGCCAATCTCTATCGCGGGCGCGCCGAAGGCGTGATGGGCCATGCCGGCGAAGCCCGCCTCCGGCTCGCCCGCGTCGAGAAGAGCGGCACCGCGGCGGAGCGCGCCGATGCCCGGCTGAGCGGGATCGAGCTGGCCTCCGCCAACGGCTGGATCACACCCGCCGAGACGATCCGCCGGCTCGACGCCTTCCGCTATCGCTGGCGCGGCGACACGATCGAGGAGCGCGCGCTGCGCCTCGGATATCGGACCGCCCTCCGCACCGGCGATCTCGACGCGATGCTGCGCACCGGCGCGACGCTCTATCGCTTCTACGATCCCGCGCGGCAGGGGCCGGACTTCGTGCCTACGCTTCAGGCGAAGCTCGCCGCCGCGCTGAACCCGGCGGGCGGACTGCCGCTCGATCGCGCGGCGGGGCTGTTCTGGGACTATCGCGACCTGTTGCCCGGCGGCGCCGAGGGCGACCTGCTGGTGAGCAAACTCGCCGGCCGGTTGCAGGCGGCCGAACTCTATCAGCGCGCCGCCGAACTCTATGAGCATCAGCTCCTCGTGCGCGCGACGGACCTTTCGCGGGGGCCGCTCTCGGTGAAGGTGGCGACGCTCTATGTGCTCGCCGGCCGGCCCGATCGCGCGGTGGTGGCGATGCGCAAGACGGCCAGCGCCGCCTATCCCGACGCCATGCTGTTCGAGCGCAAGCGCGTCGAGGCCGTCGCGCTCAGCCAGCTCGGCCGCACGCGCGAGGCGGACGCCGTGCTTCAGGACGTGCCCGGCGGCGGCGCGATCCGGGGCGAGCTGGCATGGAAGCGGCATGACTGGGCGACGGTCGCCGCCGAAACCAAGGCCCAGCTCCCGGCCGCCGGCGCGCTCAGCGATGTCGGCCAGGCGATCGTGCTGCGCCGCGCGATCGCGCTCGCCATGCTGCGCCAGGAGGACGAGCTGGCGGCGCTTCACGCGCGCTACGCCGCCGCCTTCGCCCACCTGCCCAACGGGCCGGTGTTCGCCGCGCTGACCAGCGCGCCGGGCGTCACCGATCCGGCGCTGTTCGCCAAGGCGATGGCGGCATTGCCCTCGGCGAGCCCGGTCGGCGATCTGGCCGAGCTGATCGACGCCGGCGCATGAGGAAAGGGGGCGCCCGGCCAGCCGCCGGACGCCCCCTTCCCCAAGCCCATGACGGTGACGGTTCAGTCGAAGAAGTTCAGCAGCGACATGCCGTTGAGCTTCTGCAACGCGGCATAGGAGGCCTGAAGCTGGGTGGTCCGGTTCGAGAGGTCGAAGGCCACCTGATCCATGTCGGCATCCTCGGCGTCGCCCACCACCTGCGTGAGCAGCGTGGCGCGATCCTGAGCCCGATCGCCGAACGCCTCCACTTTGTTCATCATGTCGCCGTTGCGCGCGTCGACCGAGCGCAGGTCGGTCAGGCCCTGGTCGATCTGGCCCATGGCGGTCTTGATGCCGTCCATCTGCGCGTCGGTCAGCTTGTCGCCGAACGGCGCGAGCGCCGCCAGCGTGCTGAACGCCTGCACCAGCCCGGTGCCGAGGTCGCTCGCGCCGATGCCATATTGCGTGTCGACATTGTCGCTGAGCCGCGCCGTGGTGCGCACGTCGTCGTTGCCGAAGGCGGCATCCGGCGGGGTCAGGCCGATCATGTCCGAAAGCTGGTTCGGCTTGAAGGGCTGGCTGTCGGTCTGCGATCCGGCGAAGATCGGCACGCCGGCCTCGTTGGCGTTGAGGGAATCGCGCAGATCGTTGAACGATTCCTCGATCGCGGAGCCCAGATCCGGCGAATCCCCGGTGCCGATCGCCTTGAGCAGCTTGGTCTTGAGATCGCTCACGCTGTCGTCGATCGTGCCAAGGCTTACCTTGTAGAAGCCGAGCGTGGTGTCGACGCGCTTGGCGACCACGCCCTGCGCCTGCTGCTGCGCCAGCATCGAGGATGCCGAAAGCACCCGGCCGACATTGCTGCCGAGCGAGGCATAATCCTGCACCTTCTTCGTCGTCTCAAGCTGGATGTTCAGGTTGGCGACCTGCTCTCGCGAGCGGCTCAAAGCAGCGGAGATGACGTTCTGCTGCGCCATGGTAGCGACTCTCATACCAAACTCCCTCAGCTCACCATGTTGAGAAGCGTGTCGTACATGCTGCTGGCGGTGGTCAGCACACGGGCCGCCGCCGAATAGCTGTTTTGCAGCACGACCATCTGGGCCAGCTCTTCGTCGATGTTGACGCCGGCGAAGCTGTCCCGCCGGTTGACCGCGTCGTCGCGGCGCGCGGCGGTGTCGGTGGCGTTGGTCTGGGCCTGCGCGGCGTCGTTGCCGATGTCGCCGAAAAGCTGGTTGGCGTACTGGCCGATGCTGCCCTTCACGCCCTTGCCGAAATCGGCCTGGCCGTTCAGCACGTCGATGAAGGTGTTGGCGCCGGTGGTGTCGCCCTTGCCGATGCCGTTCTCGCCCACCGCGGCGCCGGCCTTGTAGACCGCGAGCGGCAGCCGCGAGACGTCCGACGCGATGTCGGGCCGCACCTGGGCGGAGGACAGGCCGGCATAATCGCCGCTCAGCCCGGACAGCGCCGAGAAGGAGACGCCGGTGCCGTTGCGGTTGGTGGAATCGGACGGAATGGCGACGGTGGCGCCCGCCGCCTGCGCGTTGGGCGTGAAGCGGATCTGGCCCCGGCTATCCAGCGCGAAGCTGCCGAACGCCGAGAGCGAGCTGCCGTTGAGCCCGTTGATGACATCGCCGAAGGTCTGCCCCGGCGCGCCGCTCAGCGTATAGCTGCCGAGTTCGCGGCCCGCGGAATCGCGCAGCACGATCTGCGCGGTCTGGCCGGTGGCGAAGCCGGTCGGATCGGTCGCGTCGAAGCCCGAGGGGATGAGCGGATTGCCCTCGCTCCGCACCAGATCGTTGAGCCCGAAATATTGCGAGAAGCCGACGCCGGCGCGATCGCTCGGCGTGGTCGAATCCTGCGCCACGGCGACGCCATTGTCCGAACTCGCCGCCTTGATGCTGAGCGTGCCGTCCGCCGACAGTGTCGCCGTGCCGAACCCGCCCAGCCCGGCGTTGATCGCGTTCACCGCATCGTCGACGGTGGCCGTCGGCCCCAGCGCGTCGAAGTCGATGGTGGTGGTGGCGAGCACCGTGCCGTCCTGCGCGGTGACGGCGAACACCGCCTTGCCGGTGAAGCCCAGCCGGTCGCCGCCGGTGAGCCCGCTCGGCCGCCCGTCGAGCGACTGCGGGGCCGGCTGCGTCGTGCCCGCGTTGGAAGCAGAGTTGAGCGCGCCGGCGAGCCCGCCATACATCGAGCCCATGCGCTCGGCATAGGCAGGCAGCGTCTTGTCGCGGAGCGTCAGCAGCCCGCCCAGCTTGCCGCCGATGGTGCCGCCGTCGATCGTCTCGCCGGTCGTCGGCCCCGGCTGGCCCGAAGCATCGGCGAAGCGGATGTCGATCGGCGGATAGGTCGACTGCGAGGCCGTGTTGCCGGCCGGATAGCTCAGCAGCCGCAGCCGGTTGTCGAGCAGCGCCTGCCCCGATGCGGTGTCGATCGTCACGCGGCCGTCCGGCTGGTCGCGGACGGTGACGTTCATCAGCCCGCTCAGTTCCTGAAGCGCGGACACCCGCTCGTCCTCCGGGCCGGCGGTGCTGTGGCCCTGCCCCTTGAGCGAGGACACCGTGTCGTTCAGATCGTCGATCTTGGTGAGCAGGACGTTGATGCGGCTGACCGTGGTGCCGACATCGCTGGCGACATTGGCGCGCAGCCCGTCGATATCCTGATCCAGCCCGCCCATCGAATCGAGCAGGTTCTGCACGCTGCTGACGAACTGGTTGCGGGTCTGCCCCGGATCCTGCGAGCCGGTCATCTTGGTGGCGTTGGCGAGCACGTCGTTGAACTGCTCGGGCAGGCCCGTGCCGCTGCCCGGCTTGCCGAGATAGGACTGGAGCTGATCCAGATAGTCGGACAGGACGTCCGCCTGCCCGGCATCCCCGCCGCGCCGGTAGACCGCGTTCTCCAGATAGCGATCCGCCACCCGCTCCGGCTCGGACACCAGCACGCCGTTGGTGCGCCCGGCCGCGACGTTGCTGGTGACGGCCACCCTCTGCCGCGCATAGCCCGGCGTGTTGACGTTCGAGATGTTGTTGGACACCGCCCCCATCCCCGCCTGCGAGGCGGCGAGGCCAGACATGGCGGTTCCGAGAATGTCGTTGAGAGACACGGGATGACTTCCTTCGGACTATCGGAAGATGGGGACGGGGCGGCGGCCGGAAGGAAGCGTCAGCGTTTGAGGTCGCTCAGTTCCTGAAGCATCTGGTCCACCGTCGTGATGATCTTCGACGAGGCGCTGTAGGCGCGCTGGAAGCGGATCATGTTGGTGAACTCGGTGCCCAGATCGGCGGTCGAGCCTTCGAGCATATTCTCGGTGATCTTGCCGGAGCCCTGCGTGCCGGCCGGGTTGATGAGCGCGTTGCCGGAATCGTCTGACACGGTGTAGGCGTTGCCCTGGATCGCGGTGAGGCCGTCGGGATTGGCGAAGGTGGCGATCGGAAGCTGGTAGATCGGGCGGATCTCGCCCTTGTCGAACACCGCGCTGACCACGCCCGTATCCGAGACGGTGATGCCGGTGACGGCGCCGAACAATCCGCCATCCACCGAGGAACCGATCAGGCCGGACGCATCGCTCGTCTGCGTCAGGCCGTCGAGCTTGCCGTCCGTGCCGAGGCCGAGCTTGATCGGCTGCGCGCCCGCGCCGTTGGTCCAGCCGGGGTTGAGGCCCGCGAACAGCGCCGGATCGGAGCCGGCGACGTCGAGGCTGCCGTCCGGGTTGAACTTCACCTGCCCCGTGGCGAGGATGCCGTCGGCCGCCGAGACGTCACTCGCCGGGACGGCATAAACCTCGGCCTGCCAGGTGTTCGCGCCGGTCTTCACGAAACCGAGGTTGAGCTGATGCTCGCCGCCCTGCTCGTCATAGACGGTGATCGGACGGGAGAATTGCGCCGTCACATTGCCCTTGGCGATATCGCCCGCCGTATAGCCCGTGATCTCCTGCGTGCTCGATTGCAGGTTGATCTGCACATTGGCGGTGGTGGTGGGCTCGGCCGTACCCGACAACGCCTTGTAGTTGATCGTCTGAAGATCGCTCAGATTGCCGTTGTTGGTGAAATTGCCGTTGGAATCGAGCGGCCAGCCCTGGAGATAATAGCCGGAGGAATTCTTCAGGAAGCCGAAATCGTCGGGCGAGAAGGAGCCAGCGCGGGTATAGGCGACCTTGCTGTCCGCGCCCGTGCCGTCGCGCACGACGAAGAAGCCGTTGCCGTTGACGGCGAGATCGTATCCGCTGCCGGTCTGCAAGGGCGTGCCCGCCTTCGAGATATATTGCCGGGTGACCATGTTGACGCCGCCCGCGGCATAGGCGCCGCCATGGCCGCCGCCACCGACGAGCGTGCTGAAATCGGCCCCGACGGCCTTGTAGCCGACCGTGTTGACGTTGGTGATGTTGTCGGCGACCGTCGCCATCGCGGCGGACTGGGCGTTCAGACCCGAGACGCCGGCATACAGAGCGGAATAGAGGCTCACAACTTTCTCCGTGCGCAGTGGTCGGCGGGTCGCCTTCGGGCATCCCGTCCTTTGCCAGCATCATTGTAGGAGAGCCCCGAACCCCGCCAAATACGGGGAAAATTTTTCCTAGCCGGCTCCGGCCGCGGTGGCGCGATCCTATAATATCGGAAACACATCTGACGGGGACCGGAATGCCGCTGCACATCACCTTGCGCGACAAGGAGAAGATGATCCTGAACGGGGCGGTGCTGCGCGCCGTCGGTCGCACGCAGCTCTGCCTCGAAAACAACGCCGCCATCCTGCGCGGCCGCGACGTGATGACGCCCGAGGAGGCCGATACGCCGGCCAAGCGGCTCTATTTCGCCTGCATGATGGCCTATATCGACCCGGACGATCTCGATCGCCACCGCGAGACCATCCTGATGCTGGTGCGCGATCTGCTCGCCGCCTTCCAGTCGATCGAGGCGCGCGCGATCTGCGCCACCTTCGCCGAGAAGGTCGCGACCTCGCAATTCTATCGCGCGCTCGCCGATTGCCGCTGGCTGATCGCCTATGAGGCCGAGGCGATGGCGCGCACGCCCGCCGCAACACGCCACCCATGACCACGCTCGCCTCCGCCGCCGCCGGCCTGCGCGCGCTGACGCCGGACCAGCGCTATGGCCGGGTCGTGGCGGTGCGCGGCGCGCTGATCGAGGCGGAGGGCCTCGCCGGCGCCGCGCGGATCGGCTCGCGCATCCGCATCGCGTCGCCCGGCGGCCCGGTGGAGGCGGAGGTGACCGGCCTCGATCGCGGCATCGCGCAATGCCTGCCGTTCAGCGATCCGCAGGGCATCGCCTCGGGGGCACGCGCGGATCTGATCGCCGGGCAGTTCACGCTGCGTCCGTCCGAGGCATGGCTGGGGCGGATGGTTGACGGGCTCGGGCGGCCGATCGACGGCAAGGGACCGCTGGTCCTCGGGGCCGATCCGCGCCCGATCAAGGCCCCCCCGCCGCCCGCCTCGACCCGCGCCCGCGTCGGCGCCAAGGTCGAGACCGGGGTGCGCGCGCTCGATATCTTCGCGCCGCTCTGCCGGGGGCAGCGGCTCGGCCTGTTCGCGGGCTCAGGCGTCGGCAAATCCACTTTGCTTTCGATGCTGACGCGCTGGACGCAGTGCGACGTCGCGGTGATTGGCCTGGTCGGCGAGCGTGGCCGCGAGGTGCAGGAGTTCGTCGAGGACGATCTCGGCCCCGAAGGCCTCGCACGCAGCACCGTCGTCGTCGCCACCTCGGACGAGCCCGCACTGATGCGGCGGCAGGCGGCGTGGACCACGCTCGCCGTCGCCGAGCATTTCCGCGATCAGGGGCTGCACGTCCTCTGCCTGATGGATTCGGTGACGCGCTTCGCCATGGCCCAGCGCGAGATCGGGCTGGCAAGCGGCGAGCCGCCCGCGACCAAGGGCTATCCGCCCACCGTCTTCGCCGAACTGCCCCGCCTGCTCGAACGCGCCGGGCCGGGGCTTCCGGGGCAAGGATCGATCACCGGCCTTTTCACCGTATTGGTGGATGGGGACGATCATAACGAACCGATCGCGGATGCGGTGCGCGGCATTCTCGACGGCCATGTCGTCATCACCCGCAAGATCGCCGAGCGCGGCCGCTACCCGGCGATCGACGTGCTCAAGTCGATCTCGCGCACCCTCCCGCACGCGCATGACGACAGGCAGAACGCCCTGCGCAACGAGGCGCGGCGCATCCTCTCCACCTATGGCGACATGGAGGAGATGGTCCGCCTCGGCGCCTATCGCCCCGGCGCCAATGCCGAGGTGGACGAGGCGATCCGCACCGCGCCGCGCATCGAGGCGCTGCTCAATCAGGGCAAGGCCGATCGGGGCCGCGCCGCTGACGCCTTCGCATCCCTCGCCGCGCTTCTGGAGACTGGCGATGAAGACACCCTTTGACGGCGCGATCCGCCTCCAGCGGCGCGAGATCGACGAGATGCGCGTCGCGATCAACGTGCAGATCGAGCGGCTGGTCACCATCGAGACCGCTCAGGTGGACACCGACGCCGTGATGCGCCGGGAGCGCGATATCGCGGGCGAAGAGCTGCTCCTCTCCTCCCACGCCTATATGGCCCGGATGCACGCCGAGCGACGGCGGCTGGCGGAGGATCGCGCCGTCGTCGACGTCCAGCTCACCCAGTTGCGGACGCGCGCCACCGCCGCCTATGGCATGTCCAAGGCGATCGAGGATGCCGCCCGCAATTATTGCGAGGAACAGCTCCAGGCCGAGGCGACCGCCGAACAGGCGCGGCTCGACGATCAGGCGGCGACGCGCTTCCTGCGCCTCACAGACCGGCGATGATCGGGCGGATCGGCGGCGGCTCCACCGGTCCGGCGGAGCGGATCAACCCGCAGGAGAAGGCCGCGCTGATCTACGCACAGGCCCGCTCGGAACTGTCGAACCGGCTGTGGAAGGCCGCGCTGGGGAACGACGCCTCGGCTGGGGCGGGACCGAGCCGGTCCGGGAGCCCGGAGATAGGGCTCGACGCGATGCTGGCGCTGCTCGGCGCTGACGGAATGCCCGTCGCGGTGCCGCCCGCGCCCGTGCCATCTGCGAGCGCGGCTCCGCCGGACCCGGACGAACGCTCCTCCCATCATGGATCGGGCTCGCAAGGGGGCGATGCGTCGGCTGGAGGGCTCGGCGTCAACGCCTCCTATGCCGCGACGTTGAGCGCGGCCGCTGAGCGGACAGGCCTGCCCCCCGCCCTCCTCGCCACGATCGTCCAGGCCGAGGCCGCGACCGGGCCGGACGGGCGCTGGCTCGCCTATTCCCGCAACCCGCGGTCGAGCGCGGCGGGCCTCGGCCAGTTCCTGAGCGGCACCTGGATTTCCGAGGCCGAGCGGCCCGGCACCTGGCTCCGCCAGATCGCCGGTGCGCAAGGCTGGCTCAACGGGCATGGCCGCGTGGCCTCCGGCGCGCGCTCGGCGCTGCTCCAGCTCCGCTACGATGGCGACACGGCGATCCAGGCCGTTGCCGACTATGCCCGCTCGAACCTCGACCAGCTTCGCAACGCGGGCGTGGCGATCGGCACCAGCATCGAGAGCCTCGCGCAGAATGCCTATGTCGGCCACCATCTCGGCATGAGCGACGCCATCCGTTTCCTGAAGGGGGAACTGAGCCCCGATCGCGCCCGCAAGCTGCTGAAGGCCCAGATAGGCGCCGCCGCCGCCGAACAGCGAATCGCCGAGGCCGGAGGCGCCGCCCGCGCGCACCGCATTTGGCTGCTCGGCTATGTCGCGCGGGCGATCCAGCCGCAGCGTTTCGCCGCCCTCGGCGGAACGAAGGGCGGCCGCAACGCATAATTATGGGATTTGTTCTATTAATCCATTATGGAATTAACTTCTCATTAACTCCTAGAAAGTAGCCCAATGACGTGGGGAGAGCGGCGAGCATCCGCCTCCCGAACGGAGGGCACGTCATGTCGAAGACCACCATCGCTCTGGAATCGGCGGTCGCCGTCGTCATCGCCAACATGCCGAAGGACGTGGAAGGACGGGGCACTCCCCGTCAGCGTCATGAGGTCGACAAGGCCTTCGCCCGGATCATGAAGCTGATCGCCCCGCGCGTCCGCCACTTCATCCGCCAATATGGGCTGGCGGGCCATTGGGAGGATGCCGAGCAGGTCTGCGCCATCGCGGTCCACCGCGCGATCCAGGCCTATGATCCGGCCAAGGCGCAGTTCACCACCTTCGTGAACTGGCAGATCCGCGGCGAGCTTCAGAGCCTGCGCTTCCGCCTGATGACCGACCAGCGCCCGTCCGCGCAGAAGGTGGACGCCACCACCGTATCGATCAACTCGATCGCCACCGGACCGGAGGGCGACCAGACCACGCTGGAAGGCCTGATCCAGGACGAGAACGCCCATATCACGGCCGAGGCCGGCGCGTCCGACTATCTCGCCACCTCCGCGCTCCAGGCGCTGATCGACAGCTATATCGAGCATCTGCGCGCCGCCGCGATCGAGCAGCTCAAGCGCCGCCCCCGCCCGAAGCGCCGCCCCGTGCAGGCCGACGGCACGCCCGCCCCCTATCTGCGCTCTTCGACGCACGGCATCGAGCCCGAGGAGCTGGAATCGCTCGAACAGCGCCTCCGGCGCGATCGCGAGATCATCCACGGCCGCCTGCTGGACATCGACGGGAGCGAATCCTACGAAGCCAACGGCATCTCCAAGGAGCGCGCGCGGCAGATCGCCAAGCGGGCGATCAAGACGATCGGCGAGATCGCCGGTTCGCACGAGAAATACAAGGTGATGGCCGATTACCGGAAGGTGGGCGTGTTGCGCAGCCGCGCCCGCTCGATCAAGCTGGAAAGCGGCGGTGCCCCCGCCAGCCCGGCGCCGCTCACCGTGGTGCTTCCCGATACCGTCCGGCCGCGCACCGAATGGCCGCTCATCGCGGAGGAGGATTTCGATCGTGCCGCGATCGAGGCGGCCGAAGCGGCCGGTGCCGTGGTGCAGGCCGGCTCGCAGCTCCGCCACTGACGCCGACAGGAGCGTTCCCCATTCCGCGTTCCTATAAACCGCTTCTGCATTTTTCGGAGCAGCCCATGCAGACGAGCCTCCGGCAACGCATGATCGCGCGCGCCGCGCCTCCGCCACGGCATCGGGCCGGCACGGCCATGCCGGTCTACCAGATCGCGCTCCAGTTCGACGTCCGCTCCACGCTGCAACTCTGGCACGCCGCCGCGCAGCGATTGCGGGAATCCGGGCTTTCGACGCCGGATATCGAGACGACGATCGGCCTCGCCTCCGATCCGTCCATCGCCGATTGCCTGGCGACGCTGATCCTGCCGCGCCATGCGCCGGGCTGTGATCTGATCGATGTGCGCATCGGGCAGGGCTGCGTCCTCGACGATCTGTTCGCGTCCCCCCTGCCGAACGCTTCCGAACATTGAGAATATCCCCGGCGGCGGTGGCCGCCGGGGATCGGGGCGATGGTCAGAAATCCGACCAGTCGTCGTTGCCGGCATCCGGGCCGACCGGGCGGCCGCCCGCCTGCGCCACCGCCGGCAGCGCCTTCACCGGCGAGACATAGGCCCGCGGAGCGGCTTCGGCGCGCGGCTTGGCGGCCTCCGGCTTCTCCACCTTCCGCACCGCCGGGGCGGACGGGCTGCGGACCTTGAACAGCGCCGCCTGCTCGGCCAGCGAGTTCACCTCACGCGAGAGGTTGCGCGCGGCGGCCGAGGTTTCCTCCACCATCGCGGCATTCTGCTGGGTCGACTGGTCCATGGAGCCGACGGCGGCGCTGATCTGCGTGATCGCGGCGGACTGCGCCTGATTGTCGGTCGCCATCGTGCCGAGCAGCGAATGGACTTCGGACACGTCGCCCGAAATGTCCGCCAGCGCCCCGTCGACGCGCTCGACGGCGCTCACCGCCGTGACGATGTCGGTCTGCGTCACGGTGAGCTGATCGCGCGCGCGCTTGGCCTCTTCCTCGGCGCGCATCGCGAGCGAGCTGACCAGATCGGCCACCACCGCGAAGCCGCGCCCCGCATCGCCCGCGCGCCCGGCCTCGACCGCCGCGTTCATCGCGAGCACGCGGGTCTGGAAGGCGATCTTGTCGAGGCCCTCGATGACGGAATCGATGCCGGTCGCGCTGGCGCGGACGCGCTCCATCGCCTGCACCGCCTCGTCGGCGATCGAGCGGCCGCCGCCGACGGTGGCGATCGCCTGATCGGCACGCTCCACGGTGCGCGCGGCAGCCTTGGCGGTCGCCTTCAGCCGATCGTCGATCTGGGCGAGCGCGGCGGAGGTCTCCTCCAGGCTCGCGGCATTGCTCTCGGTGCGGCGGGCGAGATCCTCGGCGGCCTGGGCGATCTCGTCCGAGCCGGTGCGGATGCCCGCCGCCGTATCGGAAACCGAACCGATCATCTCGCGCAGCTTGACGACGGCCTCGTTGAAATCCGTCCTGAGCGAGCCCACCGACGCGGGGAAGTCGCTCGACAGCTCGACGGTGAGGTCACCGCTGGAGAGCGCGGAGAGGCCGCTGCCGAGCCTGGAGGTGACGAGCGTCTTCTCCTTGGAAACCGCCTCTTCCGCCTCCTGCTTGGCGACGGCCATCAGGCGGAACTGCTCGACCGCCTGGGCGATCTCGCCCAGTTCGTCGGCGCGGTCCGAATGAGGCACGTCGACGAGGGCACCCTCGGCCAGCTCCACCGTCGCGGTGGTGAGTTCGCCGAGCGGCTCCACGAAGGTGTTGCTCAGCAGCTTCCAGATGAAGACGAGGAAGCCGATCGAGGCGAGGATCAGCGCCAGCATGACATAATGCATCAGGCTGGCGAAGCCGCTGGCCCTGGCGTGGGCGGTATTGGAGAGGTCGATCGCCTTCTGGAGCAGATCGCTGCCGTCATCGAGCACCACATGGGACGAGCGCTTGCCTTCGGTCTTGAGCAGATCGAGCGTGGCCGCCGGATCGCCCAGCCGGCTGAGCCCGACGATATGGTCATTCACCTCCTCAAGCTTGACGATGTCCGACTTGAGCTTGGCGACATCGCCCGAAAGCGCCGGGGCCGCGACGCTGGAAAGCGTCTGAAGCTCCTTCGCCATACTGGCATGGTTGCCGGCGATCCGGGCTTCCGTGTCCGCGGTTTCCGAAGGCGTGCGCGCAGTCATATGGGCATACATCAGGATGCGATATTCGCGGACATAGCCGACGATCCGTGCGAGCGAGGCGGTGGTGGGCACGTCGCGCTCGGCATTCTCGCGGCTCGCGCTATCGATCACCCCGTTGGAGATCACCGCCGTCAGCCCGAGCCCGGCCATGACCACCGCGATCAGCGCGAAGGCGATGAACATCTTTCGTGTCAATCGCCAGTTGTTGAGGGCATCCAGCATCTTTGATCCTTTGCTTCTGATGAAGGGGCCGTACGGTGCGCCCGGACACGATCCTGCTCGGCGAGGTCGCGACAGCTCCGCGCGGGAAGCTCGTAGCCTTCATGAATTATAGGACGAGGAGAGGATGCCGGCGGCGCGCGGGCGCACGAAGAACCCGCCGCGAAGGACGATTTTGCGCCAGGACGGGAGGATCGCGGCGGCATCCGCCCCGCGACGGGGCTATTTCAGGTCCATGCCGGCGGCGAAGGTGATCCTGAGCACTTCGGAAAGGCTGCGCACGCCCAGCTTCTCCATCAGATTGGCGCGGTAGATCTCCACCGTGCGCGGGCTGATCTCGAGCTGATGGGCGATCAGCTTGTTGGGCAACCCCTCGATCAGGCCGTGAAGCACATCGAGTTCGCGCCCGGACAGCAGATCCAGCTTGGCGCGCGCCATCTCGCGGCTCATCCGCTGCTGCTGTTCGTGCTGGAGCTGGAAGAAGGCGTTGTTGACCGCCGTGATGAGCGTCCGGTGGTCGCAGGGCTTTTCGAGGAAATTGACCGCGCCGAACTGCATCGCCTGCACCACCGCCGGGATATCGCCCTGCCCCGTGAGCATGATGACCGCGAAACGCGCGGATTCCCGGGAGACGATCTGGAGCACCTCCATGCCTTGCCGGCCCGGCATCAGCAGATCGAGCAGCAGGCAGCCCGGCTCCAGATCGTGCATCGCCTCCAGAAAGCGATCGCCCGAGGAAAATTCCCGAATCTCCAGCCCCGGCTGGGTGGACATCAGCCCGCGGAGCGACGCCCGCACGACATCGTCGTCGTCGACGATATAGAGATGGCGCGCGCTCATGCCGCCTCCCGCTCGGCGGCGTCGGCGCCCGGCACGGTGAAGCGCATGGCGGCGCCGGCGCCGGGCAGGCTCTCGATGGTCAGCGCCCCGCCATGGCCTTCGATGATGCGGCGGCAGATCGACAGGCCGATGCCCATCCCGTCCTTCTTGGTGGAGAAGAAGGGCTGGTAGCGCCGCGACAGCACCTCGGCCGGGAAGCCGGGGCCATTGTCCCGCACCTCGATCTCCACCATGCCGCGCCCCGTCGGACGGGACCGGATGCGGATCTGCGGCGCGCCGTCCGGGGCATCGGCCAGCGCATCGAGCGCATTGCGCAGCAGATTGACGATCACCTGCTGGATCTGGACGCGGTCCACGCGCACCAGCGGCCCGGCCTCGTCGATATCGATGCAGATGGCCGCGCGGCCGGCTGCCCGCCCGGCGAAGACGAGGTCGACGGCGTCGATCACCACCTCGGACAGGCGCTCGGCCTTGAGCCCGCCCGGCCCGCGCGAGGCGAAATCGCGCATCCGCCGCATGATCTCGCCCGCCCTGAGCGACTGGGTGCCGGCGAGGCGGACGAACTCGCGCACCTGCTCGCGAGTGTCGCCCGCCTGTTCGAGCAGCACCTCCGCCGCGCCGAGGAAGTTGGCGGTGGCGGCCAGCGGCTGGTTCAGCTCGTGCGCGAGGCCGGCGGCCACCTCCCCCATCGCGTGCAGGCGCGAGACGTGGATCAGCTCCTCGCGCAGCTCCGCGAGGCGGGTCTGGCTGGCGAGCCGTTCGGTCATGTCGCGGAAAAAGCCGATGAAGATGCGCTGGCGGCCGATCCATGCCTCGCCCACGGCGATCTCCACGGGAATCTCCGCGCCGTTGCGATGGAGCAGGGCGAAGCTCTGGCTCTTGCCCTGCCGTTCGCCCAGCAGCGGGGTGCCGCCGGTCCGGTGGCGTTCGGGCACCAGCATGTCGATGCCATGCCCGATCACCTGGCTCTCGCGATAGCCGAGCAGCTTCTCGGCGGTGGCGCTGAAGGTGCGGATGGTGCCGGCCTCGTCGGTCGAGATCATCGCGTCGGGCACGGTCCGCACGATCGAGCGCAGGATCGACTCCCGCTCGCGAAGCGCCGCCGCGCGCTGCTCGCGTTCGGACTGGTCGAACATCACGCCGATGAGCTGAACGAGCCGGCCGTCGGGTGCATAGATGCAGCGCGCCGCGCCCTCGATCGCACAGAGCCGCCCGTCCTCACGCTGGCGGCGCAGGCGGAAGTCGAAGCTCGACACGCGGCGCCCCGTCTCCCCGCCCGCCGGGATCAGCTCGACGTCGAACACCGAACGCAGATGCCGCCGCCACCGCGCCAGGCCGCCCCGGAACGAACCCGGCGCGAGATCGGACAGCAGCTCGGCGGCCGATGACAGATTGAGCGCGCGATATTTCGCATCCCATTCGAAGATGCCGATGCCATGCGCCTCCACCGCCAGCGACAGCCGCGTATCGCTGGCGCGCAGCGCCTCCTCGGCGCGGACGCGGGCGGTGATGTCGGTCATGGAGAGCAGGATCACCGGCTCGCGATCCGTCGTGCGGTGGATGATGCGCGCCTGTTCCAGCACCACCAGCGGCACGCCGTCGCGGCGCTGCTCGAAAATCTCCTCCTCGCAGGGCAGGCCCGCGCGCAGGCGGCCGACCATCCCCTCCCACCGGCCGGGCACGTCGATGCCGAGAAGCTGGTGCTTGATGCGCCCGCGCGCCTGCTCGGCGGAATAATGGTAGAGCCGCTCGCAGCCCTTGGACCAGTGCTGGATCTCGCCGCGCAGGCTGACGAGCGCGACCGGCATCGTGTCGAGCGCGCCCATCAGCTCGCTGTGCGCCCCCATCTCGACGCGGATGCGCGACCAGCTCCAGCACAGGATCGCCGCCGAGACGATGATCTGCACGCAGAGATGGACCAGCTCGACGAAGCGGGGCGACGGCATCGAATAGCGCACCGCCCAGAGCAGCAGCAGCGCGCAGACGACGGGCGCCATGATGCACAGCGCGAAGAAGCCGCGCAGCAGCCATCCCTCGATGCGCCATTTCCACGGCAGATCCTGACGGCCCGCGCGATATTGCCAGTGCATCAGCGCCAGCGACAGGCTCGCCACCAGTACCGCCACCGGCATCGAGAGGATCATGCGCGGATCGAGCGCCACGAACCATGTCGTGCAGAGATAGGCGAGCCCCGCCGAGAAGCCCGACAGCGCGAGCGTGCAGGCGGCCAGCAGGATGGCCTGCTGGCTCGACCGCCGCTCGTCCCTGAGCGCCAGGAAGAGGGCCTCGACGAGCAGCAGCAGCGCGATCGGGCCGACCACCCCGCCCAGTCCCGTCTCGACCGGCGCCGGCCCGGAGAGGATCGCGGGAAGGGCCGCCGCCGCGCGGACCAGCGCCGCGACCAGCAGAAGCAGCGGCAAAGCGAGCCAGCGCAGCGCGATCCTGCGTCCCACGCCGTAGGTCACCGCCAGCAGCAGCAGCGCGAACGAAAGCGCGCCCAGCGCCACCGGCAAGGGCATGGCGTGCCCCACCTCATCCAGGAAAAAGGCCGGCGAGCGATCGCCGCCGGCGGTGGCGGCCAGCCTCGCGCCGCAGATCGCCACGGCCACGGCACACCATAGCGCCGGCGCCATGCCGATCGACCGCCGCAACGCCTGCTCGGGAACGGCGCGTCCCGGCAGGTTCATCGATGCCCCCGTTTCCGTCATGCGGATGACCGTCTCCTGTCGGAGGGTCCGATGCTGGGGAAAGTGTTACCAATCGTTAAACAGGCAGGGCATTCTCCGCCATCGGGTGCGTGCCGTTCTCCACGGCGAGCCCTTCGATGATGGCGCAGTTCACGCTGATGAGCGCGTCGATCGAATCCCGCTGGCGGATCACGTCGCTGGTGTAGCGCTCCACCCAGAGCGCCAGCGAGATGATGCTCGCGCGCAGCATCGCGGGCAGCTTGTTGCCCGGCGATCCGCACAGGATGGCCAGCGTGCTCCACACCTCGCGGTTGCGGTGCAGGGGGCGCATCAGCGCCGCCCCTTTCAGGCCGTTTTCCCTGGCCTGGATCATATCCCCGGTCACCTGGCTCATCAGCCGATATTCGGTGGCCCGCGGCGTCGCCGATATCGACTGGGTCCGGCGGTAGGCGTCAAGCGACATGGTCCCTCCGTCAACTAACCCCCCTATTTTAGGAAAAAGCGCGGAAGGCCGATCGCAGCCCCGCTTTTTTGTCGGTCACGACCGTCGCTTCGCCATCCCTCCTATAATCATCAGGCGGCTTCTGCCTTTTTATTTCGGGGTTGGTCATGCTCAATGGAATCGGCGTCGTCGTCGTCCTGATCTGCGTCTTCGGCAGCTTCCTGATCTCCGGCGGCAACATCATGGTCATCCTCCATGCCCTGCCGCACGAGATGATGGCGATCGCGGGCGCCGCGATCGGTTCCTTCCTGCTCGCCAATTCGATGGGGACGGTGAAGAAGGCCGGCGCCGGCATCCGGCGCGTCTTCAAGGGGCCGCGCTGGCAGGAGAGCGACTATCGCGATCTGCTGGCGCTGCTCTTCGCGCTGCTCACCACCTTCCGCAAGGGCGGGCCGACCGCGATCGACAGCCATCTCGACACGCCGGAGAAAAGCGCGATCTTCTCCCGCTATCCGCGCCTGCTCGCCGATGCCGGGCTGACCGAGTTCATCTGCGACTATCTGCGCATGATGACGGTCAATTTCGAAGATCCGCATCAGATCGCCGAGGCGATGGAGAACGACATCGAGCGCCACCACGCCGAGGAGTTGCAGCCGCAGCACGCGCTCCAGATGATGGCGGACGGCCTGCCCGCGCTCGGCATCGTCGCGGCGGTGCTGGGCGTCATCAAGACGATGAGCTCGATCGACCAGCCGACCGACATCCTCGGCGCGATGATCGGCGGGGCGCTGGTCGGCACCTTCCTCGGCGTGCTGCTCTCCTACTGCTTCGTCGGCCCGGTGGCCTCCAAGCTGCTCCAGATCGTCGAGGCGGACCAGAAGCCCTTCGCGCTCGTGAAGACCGCGATCATCGCCCATGCGCAGGGCCTGCCCACGCAGGTCGCGGTCGAGCTGGCGCGGCGGATGACGCCGTCCAGCTACGCGCCTTCCTTCAACCAGCTCGAGGATGCGCTCGACGAAGCCAAGGATCAGCTCAGTGCAGCCGCTTGAGACACACCCCGCCACCGGCCGCACGGTGGCGCTGCCCGCACACGCCGTCACGACGACGGCGGAGGATCTGCGCGTCCGCCTCGTCCTCGCCTGCGACGTCGCCGGCGGGATCGAGATCGACGCCGGCGCGGTGGAGAGCATCGGCCAGGCCGTGCTCCAGCTCCTCGTCGCCGCGAAGGCCGAGGCGGACGCCAAGGGCCTGCCCTTCACCATCCCATCATCCAGCCCCGCCTTCGCGGAGCGCGTGCAGGCGTGTCGCCTCGCGCCCCGCATCGGGCTCACCGACGAAGAGGAACCCGTCCAGTGACCAAGCTCATCCTGACGGTCGATGATTCCGCCAGTATGCGGATGCTGCTCAAGGCCTCGCTCACCGCGCAGGGCTTCCGCATCGAAGGCGCCGAGGACGGCGCCGAGGGGCTGGAGCGGATGCACGAGGTGAAGCCCGACCTGCTCATCACCGACATCAACATGCCGAAGATGGACGGCTTCGAGCTGATCGAGGCGGTGCGCGACGTGCCGGAGTTCCGGGGAACGCCGATCCTCGTCCTCTCCACCGAATTTTCCGACGACAAGAAGGCCCGCGCGCGCAGCGCCGGCGCCACCGGCTGGATCACCAAGCCCTTCGACGCCGCCAAGCTCGGCGCCGCCATCCGTCGGGTGTGCCCGTGAGCGCCGCCGGCGACGACGGCCTGGACGAGATCCAGGGAATCTTCTTCGAGGAATGCGCCGAGGGGCTCGCCGTCGCCGAACAGGGGCTGTCGGCGATGGCCGGCGGGCAGGTCTCGGCCGATGTGATCGCGGGCGTGTTCCGCGCGGTCCACTCGATCAAGGGCGGCTCGGGCGCGTTCGGGCATATGGCGCTGCTCGCCTTCTCGCACCGCTTCGAGAATGTGCTCGACGAGGTGCGCGGCGGGGCGATCCCGCCGGATGCGGCCGTCACCGGCATCATGCTGGGCGCGTTCGACATCCTCTCCGATCATGTCGCGGCGGCCCAGTCGGGCGGCACGCCGCCGGCCGATGCCGCGATGCTGGAACAGCTCGACAAGCTCCTCGCCAACAAGGGCGCGGCCGCCGAGCCGGCGCCTGCTCCGGCCGAGCCCGCGCCGGCGGACGAATTCGGCTTCGCGCCCGTCGCGGTCGATCTCGACATCCTCGACGATCCGTTCGGCTTCGAGCCGGTCGCCATCAGCCTCGATGATCTCGCTGGCGAGCCGGCGGGCGGCTGGACGGTGCGCTTCGGCCCCTCGCGCGATGCGATGGCCAATGGCGGCGAGCCGATCCTCGTGATCCGCGAGCTGGAGCGGATGGGCGGCCATATTCTCGACGCCGATCTCTCCGCCCTGCCGCCTTTACGCGATCTCGATCCCGAGGAGAGCTATTGCGTCTGGACGATCGGCCTGCCCGCCACGATCGACGAGGCGGACATTCGCGAATGCTTCGATTTCGTCGCGCCGGATTCGCTGATCGACATCCGGCGTCAGGAGACGGCTCCCGTCGCCGCGCCGCCGAAGCCGGAACCCGCCCCGGAGATCGCGCCTCTCCCCGCCCCCGCGCTCCGTGTCGTGGAGACGGCCGAGCCGGCGCCCCCCGAGGCGCGCCCCGCCGACGCCCCGCAGCAGACCATCCGCGTCGATCTCTCCAAGCTCGACCAGTTGCTGAACCTGATCGGCGAGCTGGTGATCCAGGGCTCGATCCTGTCCGACCGGCTCGCGCCCGCCGATCAGGAGCGCGTCGAGCTGCCCCAGCTCGCCCGCCTCACGCGACAGATCCAGGACAATGTCATGTCGCTGCGCGCGCAGCCGATCCGTCAGGCCTTCTCGCGCGTCCCCCGGATGCTGCGCGACCTGATGGCGGCGACCGGCAAGCAGGTGGTGCTCGAAACCATCGGCGAGACGACCGAGGTCGACAAGGGCGTGCTGGAGAAGATCGGCGATCCGCTCACCCACATGATCCGCAACGCCGTCGATCACGGCATCGAAACCCCCGAGGAGCGCCTCGCCGCCGGCAAGCCCGCCGAAGGGACGATCCGCCTGTCCGCCGAGCAGAAGGGCGCGCGCATCATCGTGCGCGTGGCGGACGACGGGCGCGGCATCGATCGCGCGCGGGTCCGCGCCAAGGCGATCGAGAAAGGCATCGTCTCGCCCGACGCGGTGCTCTCGGACGAGGAGATCGACAACCTGATCTGCGCCCCCGGCTTCTCCACCGCCGAGACGATCTCCAACATCTCCGGCCGCGGCGTCGGCATGGATGTGGTGCGCAGCAATGTCGAGGCGCTGGGCGGACGGGTGGAGATCCACTCCGTCCCCGGCGAGGGCACCAGCTTCACCATGGCGCTGCCGCTCACGCTGGCCATTTTGGACGGCATGATCGTGCGGCTGGCCGACCAGCGCTTCGTGCTGCCGCTCTCCAATGTGGTGGAGACGGTGCAGCCGGTGGCGGGGCAGGTGAAGCGCGTCTCGCCCGGCTCCGAGGTGATCGAGCTGCGCGGCGCCTATCTGCCGATGCGCCGCGCGAGCGACCTGTTCGCGATCGCCGAGCATCAGCGCCGTGCGCCCGAGGAATCGGTGGTCATCATCGTCGAGAGCGGCGTCTCCGGCCTTGTCGGCCTGATGATCGACACGATCGAGAACCGCCGCGAGGTCGTCATCAAGAGCCTCGAGGACAATCTCTATCCGATCCGGGGCCTCGGCGGCGCGACCATCCTCGGAGACGGCTCGATCGCGCTCATCCTCGATATCGACGCGCTGATCGTCTCGCCCGGTTTCAACAAGTTCGCACCCAAGGGAATGGCCGCATGAGCAGGATCGAAGAACCCGGCATCGACGAACGCAAGGTCGTCACCTTCACGCTGGGCAACCAGTTGTTCGGCATCGACATGCGCGCGATCGTCGAGATCCGCGAATGGGAGGAACCCACCCCGCTGCCCGGCGTGCCCCCCTATATCCTCGGCGTTACCAATCTGCGCGGCGCGGTCGTGCCTGTCGTCGGCCTCGCCGAGCGGCTGGGCTGGACGCCGAGCCCGATCCACGCGCGCTCCTGCGTGCTGGTGGCGCATGTCGGCGGCAAGCAGGCGGGCTTCCTCGTCGACGAGCTGGCCGACATCGTCGTCATCAACGGCGCCGACATCCAGCCCGCGCCCGATACCGGCGTCAACGAAAGCAACGTCGTCTCGGGCCTCGCGCGCATCGAGCGGCGCCAGCTCGGCAGCGAGGCGAACGACGCCATGGTGCTGCTGCTCGATCTCGACGCGATCAGCCTCGTCCGCCAGATCGCCGACATCGCCGCATGATCGAGACGGCCGCCCCCGAAGCCTCTGCCTCCGCTCTGGCAGCGGGGGCGGCGCTCGACCCGGCCGAGTTCCGGGCGATCGCGGCGATCCTGCACGAGGAGGCGCGCATCCGCCTGCCCGAGAGCAAGGTGACGCTCGTCCACTCGCGGCTGTCGCGGCGGCTGCGCGATCATGGCCTCGGCCATTTCCGGGATTATGTGGCGCTGGTCCGCCGCGATGCGGCCGAGCGCGCGGTGATGGTGGAGGCGCTCACCACCAACCACACCCATTTCTTCCGCGAGCAGCATCATTTCGACCATCTGCGCACCCATGTGCTGCCCACGCTCCGCCAGCGCGCGGAGGCGGGGCAGCCGGTGCGGATCTGGTCGGCCGGCTGCTCGACGGGCGAGGAGATCTATTCGATCGCCATGACGCTCGCGGAGGCCGGCCCGGACACCGGCTGGCTCAACCGGGGTCATGTGAAGCTGCTCGCCACCGACATCGCGCCGCAGGCGGTCGCGGCGGTGGCGCGGGGCGTCTATGACGAGACGGCCGTCCGCCCGATCCCGCCCGCCCATCGCGCGCGCTGGCTGCACGCGGAGGGCGCGGAGCATCGCATCGCGGACGAGCTGCGCGCGCTGGTGACGGCGCGGCCGCTCAACCTCTTCGCGGACTGGCCGATGCGCCAGCAGTACGACGCGATCTTCTGCCGCAACGTGATGATCTATTTCGACGACGCCGCGAAGGCCGAGCTGGAGGCACGCCTCGTCGGCCTGCTGCGACCCGGCGGCCATCTCTATATCGGCCATTCGGAGCGGCTGATCGGCCCCGCCACCGCCGCGATGCGATCCGTCGCGCAGACCGCCTATGTGAAGGAGGCGGCATGATCCCCGCCGCCGATGCCCCCGTCCGCGTGCTGGTGGTGGACGACAGCGCCTCGATGCGCGCGATGCTGAACCGCATCCTCTCGGCCGATCCGGCGATCGAGGTGGTCGGCCTCGCGCCCGAGCCGCACGCCGCGCGCGCGATGATTAAGGAGCTGAACCCCGACGTCGTCACCCTCGACGTCGAGATGCCGGGGATGGACGGCCTCTCCTTCCTTGAGAAGATCATGCGGCTCAGGCCCATGCCGGTCGTGATGTGCTCGACGCTCACCGCGCGCGGCGCCGAGGTGACGATCGAGGCGCTGCGGCTGGGCGCGGTCGACTGCATCGCCAAGCCGACCGGAAACCCGCTGGAGATCGCGCAGAACGGCGCGCTGCTGCGCAGGATGGTGAAGGCGGCTGCCCGCGCCACGGTCCGTCCGGGGCCATCGCCGGTGACGCCGGTGGCCGCCGCGCCGGCCGGCGCCTGGCGTGATACGGTGATCGCCATCGGCGCATCCACCGGCGGGGTGGAGGCGCTCTTCTCGCTGATCCACGCATTGCCCGCCGATTGCCCGCCGGTGCTGGTGGTGCAGCACATGCCCGCCGCCTTCACGCGCGGCTTCGCGGCACGGCTGGATCGTGACGCGCACGTCACGGTCATCGAACCGGCCGATCGCACGCCGTTGCGGCGCGGAACCGTCTATATTGCTCCTGGGGGGGCTACCCACATGGAACTGTCCGGCGGCATCGCCGGCCATATCCGGCTGCGGGCGGCGGAGCCGGTCAGCGGCCACCGGCCGTCGGTCGACGCGCTGTTCCGCTCGGTGGCGCCGCTCGGCGCGGCGGCGGTGGGCGTGATCCTCACCGGCATGGGCCAGGACGGCGCCGAGGGGCTGCTGGAGATGCGCCGCGCCGGCGCCCGCACGTTCGGCCAGAACGAGGCGAGCTGCGTGGTCTACGGGATGCCGCGCGCGGCCTTCGAGCTGGGCGGGGTCGAACGCGAACTGAGCCTGTCCGCATTGCCCGAGGCGATCCTCGCGGCATGTCGGACGCACTAGGATTTTTGGGAGCAAGTCATGCCGGCAGCGTCAGCAATACGGGTCATGGTCGTGGACGACCAGACGAGCATGAGGGCGATGATCCGCCGCACGCTCCAGGATCTGGGGTTCAAGGATGTCCGCGACAAGGCCGGCGCCGCCGAGGCGCTGGCGGCGATCAAGTCGGATCGCGTGCATCTGGTGATCTCGGACTACAACATGCCCGACATGGACGGGCTCCAGTTCCTGGAGGCCGTGCGCGCGGACCCGGTGATCGGCAAGACCGTCTTCATCATGCTGACCGGCTCGGCCGATCGCGAGGTGGTGCAGAAAGCCGCCGCGCTCGGCGTGAACAATTATGTGGTGAAGCCCTTCGCCCCCGCCGCGCTCAAGGAGAAGATCGAGCGCGTGTTCGGCGAGCTGAACTGATCCCATGCGCCGCATCCCCATCGTCCAGGGCGAACACAGGGTCGTCGCCGAGCCGGGCGTGATTATCTCGACGCTTCTGGGCTCCTGCGTGGCCGTGTGCCTTCAGGATCCGCAGGCGCGGATCGGGGGGATGAACCATTTCCTGCTCGCCGAGCCCGGCGAGGAGGTGCCGCCCGCCGGGCAGCAGCGCTACGGCATCCACGCGATGGAGCTGCTCATCAACGCGATGATGCAGGCGGGCGCGTCGCGTGGCCGGCTGCGCGCGCATCTCTATGGCGGCGCCAACATCATCGCGGGGCTCGGCCGGATCGGCAGCAGCAACGCCGCCTTCGCGCGCCAGTTCATGGCCGCCGAGGGGATCGAGATCGGCCGCTGCGAGCTGGAGGGCACCCACGCCCGCAAGGTGGAGTTCATGCCCTACGAAGGGCGGGTGCGCTCCACCCTGGTCGACCGGGCGCCGCCGCTGCGCGCGCTGCACGCGCCGGGTGAGGCGGGCGGCGATGTCGAGCTGTTCTGACATGGCCGGAAACGAAGGAATGGGGATGATCGACGAACGGACCGGCCCCGCGCACGGCCCCCTGTGCGCGGCGATCGCCACCGAGATCCGGGACATGCGCGCCCTGATCGACGGCCTCGCCACGCTGCTGGCGGCCGACGCGCGCTTCGCCATGGAATATTTGGAGCAGTTCCAGCTCTTCGACCTGCTCGCCCAGCGCGCCGACGAGAGCGCCGCCGTGCTCGACCGGATCGCCGCAGGCCAGTCCGCCGCCGAGGCCGTCGCCCCGGTGCGGCTCACCGCCGTGCAGACCCGGCTCAGCGCCGCCCTTGCGGAGGTTTGACGGGATGGCCCGGTTCGACAGCGAGGACAGCGCGCCCGTCATCATCCGCCGCCGCCGCAAGAAGCAGCACGCCGTCCATCATGGCGGCGCGTGGAAGGTCGCCTATGCCGATTTCGTGACGGCGATGATGGCCTTCTTCATGCTGCTCTGGCTGCTCTCCAACCCGGACAAGACGCGGCTGAAGGGGCTGGCCGAATATTTCTCGCCCGCCACCACCAACTCCACGCCGGCCGTGCTCACCACCGAGCCCGGCCCGCAGCCCGGCCTTGGCGGCCATACCCGCCGCGCGCAGGCCAACGACAAGGATCCGGTCGGCGAACCCTCCGCCGAAGCGGGGGCCAAGGGCGCGGCGCGCGGCGGCACCGCCGACATCCCCGATTCCGCGTTGCGCGTCTTCGCCGACGAGATGCTGGTCGCGCTCGAAGCCCAGCCCGACAGCCAGCATAATGTGCAGATCAAGCCCGATCGCGACGGCGTGCGGATCAATCTCGTCGATTCCGCCCACCGCACCATGTTCGTGGGCACAACGGCCACGCTCAACGACTATGCCCGCGCGCTGCTCGGCCGGATCGCGAGGAAGCTCGTCAAGTCGGACGCGCAGATCGCGATCGAGGGCCATACCGATTCCATCGGCGGCCAGAGCGACGCCAACTGGCGCCTGTCCGGCGAGCGGGCGCTGGCCGCGCGCTCGGCGATGATCGCCGCCGGCCTCCCCGCCGACCATTTCACCGCGGTCACCGCCAAGGCGGGCACCGAGCCGATCTACACCGATCAGCCCGAGCGCCCGGAAAACCGCCGCATCACCATCGTCGTCATGGCCGCGCCGCCCGCGCTGCCGCGCGACGCGAGCTTCCAGTTCTAGGCCGGGGACAGAGACGATGAAGAAAGCCCTGCTCTCCGCGCTGATCCTGATCGCGGGCCTCGGCACCGGCGGCGCCGGCGCGTTCGCCACCAGCCTGGTGATGGCGGACCGGCACGCGCAGGCCGAACGGGACACCCGCTTCGTGTCGACAGGCCCGATCATCGCCCCGCTCGTCTTCGCGGACGGGCGCCTCTCGGGCTATGTGACGTTCGAGGGCCAGATCGAGGTATCGAGCGAACAGGCCGAAAAGATCCGCAGGGAGCTGCCGCTTCTGCTCGACGCGGTGAACATGCGCACCTATCGTACCCCCATGGCCAGTGGGCCGGATGGACTGGTGCCGGGTGTCGATGCCTTCCGTCGGGTGCTGCTCGACGCGGCGGTGCAGACGTTCGGACGCGAGACGGTGCGCCGCGCGATCGTCACCCAGGCGACGCCGGCCTGAGACGCGGGCCTGAGACACGAGATCGAGCCATGCAGGAAGAGGCCATGCCCACACGACCCTCCCCTTCCGCTCCCCGGCGCGGGCAGGAGCGGCGCGATCCGCGCACGCTGACGCTGCTGCTCGTCGGCCGGATCGTCGGCGAGGGGACGGACGGCCTCTGCCGCGTCCGCAACATCTCCGCCGGCGGGCTGATGGCCGAGGTGTTCACCCGGTTCGAGACCGGCGACGCCGTGCAGATCGAACTGCGCAACGGCCGGTCCGTTTCGGGCAGGGTGCGCTGGACGAAGGAGGGCGGCATCGGCGTCCAGTTCGATGAGCGGGTGGAGGATCTCCGCCAGATCCTCGCCGAGCCCCGGCCCGCGCCGCGACGGACGGACATCCAACAGGTCCGCGCGCCGCGCCTCGTCACCGATTGCAGCGCCGACATCCAGCGCGACGGCCATCATCATCACGCCGTCGTCGCCAACCTGTCGCAGCGCGGCGCGCGGCTCGTCACCGCCACGCCGCTGGAGCCCGACCAGCTTCTGACGCTCGCCATCGCCGGCCTGCCGCCGGTGTCGGCCGCCGTGCGCTGGGCGAAGGATGGCGAGGCGGGGCTGAGCTTCCTGACCCCACTCGCCTTCGCCACCCTCGCGCGCTGGCTGGACGATCCGGCGCTCCGCTACAACCGGCGCGGCTGAGCCGGGGGTCAGCCCGGCCCGCCGAAGCTCTTGATGAGCGATCCCGCGACCAGCGCCCAGCCGTCGACCAGCACGAAGAAGATGATCTTCATCGGCAGCGAGATCGTCGCCGGGGGCAGCATCATCATGCCCATCGCCATCAGCACCGCCGAGACCGCGATGTCGATCACGAGGAAGGGCAGCAGCAGTAGGAAGCCGATCTCGAACGAGCGGCGCAGCTCCGAGATCATGAAGGCCGGAATCACCGTCGAGATCGGCAGGTTCGCGCGCGCCACCGGCGGCTTGCCGGAGAGGCGGACGAACAGGCTGAGATCGTCGTCGCGGACATGCTTCAGCATGAAGTCCTCGAACGGCCGCGAGGCCCGGTCGAAGAGCTGCGCCTCGGTCAGCCGCCCCTGATTATAGGGCACCACCCCCTGCCGCCACGCGGCGTCGAAGGTCGGCCCCATCACGAAGAAGGACAGGAACATCGCGAGGCTGATGACCACCGGGTTCGGCGGCACGCCCTGCGCGCCCAGCCCCGAACGCAGCAGCGACAGCGCCACGACGATGCGCGTGAAGGAGGTAACGGTCATCAGAATGCCGGGCGCGAGGCTCAGCACCGTCAGCGTCAGCACGAGCTGGATCGCCCGGCCGGACAGCGCCCCCGGCCCGAGATTGGCGGTGAGGTTCTGCCCATTGGCGGCGATGCTCTGGGCGATCGCCGGTTCGGCCGCCAGCAGCAGCGCGGGCAGGAGGATCAGCGGAATGAGCGCCTTACGCATCGGCGGGGCTCCTCGAAGAAGACGGAGACGAGGCGGCGTCGAGCAGCAGCAGGCCTTCGGGGGCGATCAGCACGGTATGCTCGCGGTCGCCGGCGCGGATCAGCGCCACCGATCGCCGCCCGTCGAGCGCGAGCCGCTCGATCACCGCGAGCCGACGCTCCTGCGGCCCGCCAAGGAAGCGCGACGGCAGGCGGATGTCGTAGCGGCGCGCCGCCCATAGCGCGCCGCCCAGCATTCCGAGCACGATGCCGAGCGCCCCCAGCGTGCGCAGCACGGAGAGGATGTCCATCAGGGCGCCTTTCGGATGATCTCGGTGATCTCCAGCGACATGCGCTCATTCTCGACGAGGATGCGCCCCTGCGCGACCAGCTCGTCGTTCACATAGACGAGCGTGGGGTCGTCATGCCCGCAATCGAGCGGGATCATCGCGCCACGGCTCATCTTCAGCACCTGCCGGATCGGCACATGGGTCGATCCCAGCACGATCGACAGATCGATCGGTATTCCCTCGAGCACGGACATGCGGCTCTCCTTCCGGGATTTGTTATAGGAATAAATTTCCAGGATCGACCGAGACCCGGCAAGAAATGCCTATAAGGAAAATGCCGGGAGGACTGGGCGGCACCGCACGCGCCCAGGGGCCGGCAGCGAGGAGGATTCATGGATCTCAAGACGTCGATCGGCGTCTCCGCATCGGGCCTGCGCGCGCAGTCGCTTCGGATGCGCATCATCGCCGAAAACCTCGCCAACGCGGATTCGGTGGCCAAGACGCCGGGCGGCAATCCCTATCGCCGCCGCGTCGCCACCTTCCAGGCCGAGGTCGACAAGGCCACCGGCGGCACGATGGTGAAGGTGGATTCCATCGTCGGCGACAAGTCCGACTTCAACCGCATCTACCAGCCCGGAAACCCGGCGGCGGATGCATCGGGCTATGTGCTCCAGCCCAATGTGAACAACCTGATCGAGACGGCCGACATGAAGGCCGCCCAGCGCTCCTACGAAGCCAATCTCAACGCGATCGAGTCCGCGCGCGACATGACGATGCGCACGCTCGATCTCATCAAGTGAAGGGTCACGCCATGTCGATCAGCAGCCTCGACGCCGCCTCCGCCTATAATCGTGTGCTCAGCGCGGCGCCGGCCACCTCCTCCACGCCGGACGACGGCGCCGCCGCCAGCTTCGGCGGCATGGTCGAAAGCCTCGTCGGCGAAGCCTCGGGCTCGCTGCGCCAGGCCGAGACGGCATCGGCCAAGCAGGTCGCCGGCAAGGGCGATCTGGTCGACGTCGTCACCGCGATCGGTGCGGCCGAGACGGCGCTCAACACCGTCGTCGCGGTGCGCGACCGGGTGGTGAGCGCCTACACCGAAATCATGCACATGCAGATCTGACGGCGATGGACGCCTTCCAGGCCGCCGAGTTCGCCAAGGCGTCGCTGGTGCTGACGCTCACGCTGGCCGGCCCGATGCTGCTCGCGTCGCTGGTGGTGGGCGTCGCCGTCGGCCTGTTCCAGGCGCTGACCCAGGTGCAGGAGAGCACGCTCACCTTCGTGCCCAAGATCGTCGCGATCGGGGTGGTGCTGCTGCTCTGCCTGCCGCTGATGGGGCACGCGCTTTCCACCTTCATGGCGCGCGTGGCCGACGCGATCATCGCGGGCTGAGCCGGCCGTGGCGGACCTCCCCTTCCACGCGACGGCCTTCCTCCTCCTGTTCGCGCGGGTGGGGGCGGTGGTGATGCTGCTGCCCGCTTTCTCGGACGATGGGATGCCGGGGCAGATCCGGCTGATGCTGGCGATCGGGATGACGCTCGGTCTCTACGGCCTGCTCGAAGGCAAGGTGGCCGCGGCCAGCGCCGACGAGGCGGGCCTCGCCGCCACCGTGATCGCGGAGATGCTGGTCGGCATCGCGATGGGGATGATCGTCCGCATCCTGTTCAACGCCGCCGCGATGGCGGGCGGGCTCATCAGCGTGCAGGTCGGCCTCTCCTCCACGCTCATCGCCGATGCGTCGATGGGTGGGCAGGTGCCGTTGCTCGCCAAGTTCATCACGGTGGCCGCCACCGTCTCCTGCATGGCGATGGGCGTGCATCATCTCTGGATCGGGATGATCGTCCATTCCTATGATCTGTTACCGGTCGGCCACCTGCCGCCGGGCGGCGATTTCGCCCAGCTCGCCATCCAGGCGACGACGCGTGCCACCGGCCTCGCGCTCGGCATGGCGGCGCCGCTGATCGTCTACGGCATCCTGTTCAACGTCGCGCTCGGCATCTCCGCGCGGGTGGCGCCGACGATCCAGATCTTCTTCATCGCCCAGCCGCTCAACATCCTGCTGGGGCTGACCCTGTTCGCGGGCACGCTGGGCGTCGCGCTCTCGGGCTTCAGCGAGGCGATGGCGGGCTTCATGCGCACCGGCTGGGCCTTCTGACATGGCCGACACCGATCAGGACCAGAAGACCGAGGAGCCCACCGCCAAGCGCCTCGAAGACGCACGCAAACGCGGCGAGGTGCCGATCGCCAACGAAGTGCGCCACGCCACCATGTTCGTCGGCATGATGATCGTGGCGGGCGGCATGGGCGCATGGACGCTGTCCCGGCTGGCCACGATGTTCGTCCGGCTGTGGGGCGGCGCGGACGATTACACGCTCGATCCCCTGGGCGCGCAGGATCTCGCCACCGGCATCGCGCGGCAGTTCGCGCTCGCCGTGGCGCCGCTCGCCGCCGTGCTGCTGGGCTGCGCGCTTTCCACCATCTTCATCCAGGGCCGGCCGACGCTGAGCTGGTCCCGCCTCGCGCCCCGATGGTCGAAGCTGTCGCCGATGTCGGGGTTCGGCCGGCTGCTGGGCAAGCGCGCGCTGGTCGAGTTCGCCAAGACGCTCGCCAAGTTCCTGGCGATCGCGGTCGCCTCCATGCTGCTGCTGTGGCCTCATGTGATCGCGCTCGACCAGATGATCGGCGCCGGCCCCGACATGATCGCCAGCGCGACCGCAGAACTCGCCTATCGCCTGCTCAAGACGGTCGGCCTGATGGTGATCGCACTGGCGCTCGCCGACTTCCTCTACCAGCGCCGCGCCTTCCTGAACCGGATGCGGATGACCAAGCAGGAGGTGAAGGACGAGCACAAGCAGAACGAAGGCGATCCCAAGATCAAGGCCCGCATCCGCGCGATCCGCATGCAACGCGCCCGTCGCCGGATGATGGCGGCCGTTCCGGGCGCGAGCGTCGTCATCACCAACCCCACCCATTATGCGGTGGCGCTCCATTACGAGCATGGCGTCTCGGCCGCGCCCAAGGTGGTGGCCAAGGGCACCGACATGGTCGCGCTCCGCATCCGCGAGATCGCGGCCGAGGCCGGCGTGCCGATCGTCGAGAGCCCGCCGCTCGCCCGCGCTCTCTTCGCCACGGTCGAGATCGATCACCCCATCCCCGTGGAACATTACGCCGCCGTGGCCGAGGTCATCAGCTACGTCATGCGGCAGGCCCGGCGGTCCCGCTGATGGCCGCCCTCCTAAAATCCCCGCGCGGCCGCCCCGGCGGCGCTTCCCATCATCCTATAAGGAATGTGATGCGACACTCCTCCGGCTTTCTCCTCGCCCTGACGGCGATGCTCGCGACGGCCGGCGGCAGCGCCGCGCTGGCGACGCCCACGTCGCGGATCAAGGATATCGTCAACATCGAGAATGTCCGGCCGAACCAGTTGGTCGGCTACGGGCTCGTCGTCGGCCTTCAGGGCACCGGGGACCGCACGCGCAACATCCCCTTCACCGAAGAGACGATCCAGTCGATGCTGGAGCGAATGGGCGTCAACATCCGTGGGGTACGGATGCAGACGCAGAATGTCGCCGCCGTCTCGGTGATCGCGACGCTGCCGCCCTTCGCACGCTCGGGCAGCACGATCGACGTGCAGATCGGCGCGATGGGCGACGCGACCAGCCTTCAGGGCGGCACGCTGCTCGTCACCTCGCTGCGCGGCCTCGACGGCGAGATCTATGCCGTGGCGCAGGGGCCGGTCGCCGTGTCGGGTTTCCGCGCGCAGGGGGCCGCCGCCACGGTGACGCGCGGCGTCTCCACCTCGGCGCGGATCGCGGGCGGCGCCATCGTCGAGCGCGAGGTGCCCTTCGCGCTGAAATCGGCGCGCACGCTCAAGCTCGCGCTCAAGAACCCGGATTTCACCACCGCCTATCGCATCGCCGGCGCGATCAACCAGCGCATCGCGGGCGCCGCCGACGTGCTCGATCCAGCGACCGTGGAGCTGACGCCGCCGCCGGGCTTCGGATCGGTGGTCGATCTCGTCGCCCGCGTCGAGGATCTCTCGATCGACATCGACCAGCCCGCCCGCGTCGTCATCAACGAGGCGACCGGCACGGTGGTGATGGGCGCGGACGTGCGCGTCAGCCCGGTCGCCATCGCGCAGGGCGGGCTCACCATCAGCGTCACCGAGACGCCCGTCGCCTCGCAGCCGGGGCCGCTCTCCAACGGCACGACGCAGGTGCTGCCGCGCACGCGCATCGACGTCGACGACGGATCGGGCCGCTCGCTCGGGGTGTTGCAGGGCAGTACCTCGCTCGTCTCGCTGGTGTCCGGGCTCAACGCCTTCGGGGTTTCCCCCCGCGATCTCATCACCGTGCTTCAGGCGCTCCGCACGGCGGGCGCGCTCCAGGCCGACATCGAGGTGCAGTGATGGGCGACATCGCCTCCGCCACCCCGCTGCCGGTGCGCCCCGCGCCGCAGATGCCGCCCGCCACTGGCCACGATCCGGCCGCCACCGCCCGCGCCTTCGAGAGCGTGTTCGCCGGCCAGATGGCCAAGATCATGATGGAAACCGTCCCCACCGACGGCGCCTTCTCCGGCGGCCATGGCGAGGAGATCTTCCGGGGGATGCTGGCCGAACGGATGGGCGATGCGATCGCCCAGCATGGCGGCTTCGGCCTCGCCCCGGCGGTGATGGGCCAGATTATCAGGATGCAGGGAGGAAAGAAGTGATCGGCAACCTCATCGACGTGATCTCCTCGCTCACGCTGATAATGCAGGAGGAGACCGAGCGCCTCGCCAACCGGACGGGTGGGCGCGATCTCGCCGAGCTCGCCACCGTGAAGGTGCGCCTCGTGGGAATGCTGGAGACCGCGCTCGCCCGCCTCGAGCGCGAGCAGGAGCATTGGGCCGACGCGATCGAGGAAGCCGTCCATGCGCGGCTGCTGGAAGCGCTCCTCGCGCTCGGTGAGGCGTCGGCCGCCAATGCCGCCGTGTTGGAGCGCCAGATCGATCTGTCGGTGGAGATGATCGGCGCGATCTCGACCGAGGCGAAGCGCATCGCCGGGCGTTCCACCACTACCTACGGCGCGCGCGGCGACATCTCGTCGTTCGACGCGCCCGTCCCGATCGCGGTCAATTCCGAATATTGAGGAAGGCCGGCGGCCCACCCCGGCGGGCCGTCAGCGGGCGCCGAGGCGCTTGAGGCCGCGCGTGGCGATCAATCGCGCGGCGGCGGACGCCGGCATCGGCCGGCCGAACAGGAAGCCCTGCGCACGATCGAAGCCCATGCCCTGCAACCCGGCGAACTGCTCCTCGGTCTCGATCCCCTCGATGACCGTGCTCATGCCGAGGCTGCGGGCCAGATCCACGACCGTTCGGATGATCGTCCGCCCATTCTCGCTGTCCAGGGCGACGAGGAAGGAGCGATCGACCTTCAGGCCATCGAACGGCAGGTGGTGCAGGGACAGCAGGCTCGCGCTGCCGGAACCGAAATCGTCCAGCACCACCTTGATCCCCGCCTCGCGCAGCGTCGTCACCACGCGGCGCGCCATCGCCATGTCCGCCACCGGCCGGCTCTCGGTCAGCTCGACGGTCAGCCGATGCGGCTCGATCCCGCCTTCATGCAGGCGCCGCAGCAGGCGGAGCGGAAGATCCGCATCCTGAAGCTGCACCGGGGAGACGTTGATCGAGAAACGCAGGTGCTGCGGCCAGGCGCGCGCATCGTCGACGGCTGAAGCCAGCAGCGCATCGCTGAGATCGCCGATATAGCCCTTGTCCTCGGCAAGCGGAATGAAGCTGTCCGGCCCGAGCAGGCCCCGGCGCGGATGCGCCCAGCGCGCCAGACATTCGAAGCCCAGAAGCTCGCCGGTCGGGAAATCGACGACGGGTTGGTAGAAGGGCTGGAACTCCCGGCCGTCGATGCCGGAGCGCAGGTCCACGGCGCCGTCCGCGGCGCGTACCGCGAACCCTGCGGAAAGATCGGGCGCGCCGCCCGCGTTCCGCGCCGATCCGATTGGCCGCAAGACCGCATCACGCCGCATATCATGTTCCCGGCTGCCCAAGGGTATGGGAACATTATAGACGATATTGGTCAGGCAACTCGTTACGCCCCTGAAAAGCGGCGGGCGCCTCAATCCAGCAGGACGCCGATCACCGTGCCGACATCGGCCGGATCGATCATGTCCAGCTCCACCTCGCGATCGGGATGCGTGCTGTATCCGATCATCCGGCCCTGACGATCCGCCGTCACGATCAGCAGGCGCAGCCCGTCGGCCTCGCGCACCGCCGCGATCCCGCCGGGGGATGGAAAGCGATCGGGATCGACCACCACGATGCCGTGCGCGGGAAGCCCCGGCCCCAGCGTCGGCCGGCAGACGCGCAGCCCGTATGCGCGCGGCCCTGCGCTGCGCGGCGCCTCCACCACCTGCCCGGTGGGCACGCGATCGATCAGCCCGTCCAGCAGCGGCGCGCCGAACACAGGCACCAGCCGCACCATCGCGACATCGGACGCCTGGATCGCGTCGACGACGGGGGCCATGGCAGACGGCGCATCGGGCGCGGCCACCGGCACCATGCGCTTGGGCTGGGCGGCCAGCCTCGCGCCGGCCGGAGCGGACGCGCCGCCCGCCAGTTCCTCACGCAGCGCCGCGACCTTGCCCCGCGTCTTGCCGATGCGGACGGACGGGCTGGCGATCAGCGCGATGTGGGCATCGAGAACCCCGCTCGCCCGCACCTGCTCGACATGGGCGCGCAGCGCCTGCACGCTGGGCACGCCGAGCAGGGCGCAGACCGCGCGGACCGTCTGCGCGTTCCAGCGGTCGAACGTCTTGTAGGCATTCTCCAGCCGGGACAGGATGACCGGCGCGATCCCGTAATTGCGCTCGATCGCCGCGATCGACAGCGATCCGTCCCCTTCCCGCCGATGACGGAGCGCGGCGGCCAGCGTGACGGCGAACCAATCCTCCTCCAGATCGCGGGCCGACCAGTCCTGAAGGTCCGCCGCCCATTCCGCGATGTCGAAATCCGATGCCTCGACGTCCACCAGCAACTGTTCCGGCGCGACCTCGAGCGCGGCGGCGATCCGGCGCAGTTCGTCGGCGCGCGCGATCACCTCTCCCCGCTCGATCTTGGAGAGGCGGACATAGGGGATGTCGGGGATCAACGCGGAGAGCGCGAGCAGCCGGGGGAAACCCCGCTGCCGCCGCAGATCCCGCACGGCATTGGGGAACACGATCGACCGGTAGCGATCGATACTGCTCTCGTCCCGTTGTTTCGAATCCGGCGCTTCACGAAAATTCCGGGAAGGAGACTTTTCCATATTGGATAACGCGCCTCAGCCATCAGCGAAGCCGCCATTTTTGGCCGCTCCATGTTTCATAAGCACGCGTTTTCGGCACAAGTCAACATTCTGGAATAGCGGATTAATATGAAAATTTGTCCTATATAGAGACAGGAATTTTGCTCTCCGCCGAACCCGTAACCGGGTTTAACGCAAGTGCCGCGACACGGTTCCGAAACAAATTCGGCCGCGATGCTCCGGCCGTCTCACGGCACGCCGGCCGCGCCTCGGATGCGCGCTTTCGTCCATAGCCGCCGGCTTCGCTTCCGGGACGTTTTCAGGAACCGGGGCGTCGCCCGGCCACCCGACGAGGCCCCTAATAATCCACATTGTTTATCGCCCGGATTTCCGGGATTTTTCTGCATTGTTCCGATTTATTTCGGCACGAAACATATCCAGCGACGGCGCCGGCCGTGAATGGCCTTCGGAACGCATCGATGCGCCGCGCCGGGTTCCGCCCTGAACGAGCGCGATCCGGCGTGAAGCGTCGCGGATCGTGGCGCAGTTCCTGCGCTGTTATGGCACGCCCGCTGTCGCCCTCGATTGACGCGACGGCGCATCTTCCCTAATTCCGCCCTCGGCAATGGATTCTGCCAGGTCTTCGGGCCGAACCGCCATCAGGGCTGATGACTCCTACTTTTTGCAGGCGTTCTGCAAGGAGGAGTCGTGCGCGCTACGTTTCGCAATCTGTTCGATGCCCTGAATCTCGCGGCCTTTGTCCGCACCCAGCATCATCATGCCTCGTCCGTCCTGCGCTGGACGATGGTCCTCGCGCCGATGTCGGTCGCGGTCGGAACATTGTGCGCGGCCTTCCTGTGGAGCCTCGACGCCGCCACCCATGCGCGCTTCGATCATCCCTGGCTGCTCTTCCTGCTGCCGATCGGCGGCGGCGCGGTGGGCTGGCTCTATCATCGCCTCGGCAAGTCGGTGGAGGGCGGCAACAACCTGATCGTCGAGCAGATCCACGAGCCCGGCGGCGGCGTGCCGCTGCGCATGGCGCCGCTGATCTTCCTCGGCACCGTCGTCACCCATCTGTTCGGCGGATCGGCCGGACGCGAGGGCACTGCGGTGCAGCTCGGCGGCAGCCTCGCCAGCGCCACCGCGCGGCTGTTCCGGCTCGATGCGCCGAGCGTCCGCATCCTGCTGATGGCGGGCATCGCGGCCGGTTTCGGCGCGGTGTTCGGCACGCCGCTGGCGGGCGCGGTGTTCGCGCTGGAGGTGCTGGCGGTCGGGCGCATGGAATATGCGGCGCTGCTGCCCTGCCTCGTCGCCGCGCTGGTGGGGGACTGGACCTGTCACGCCTGGGGCATCCGCCACCCGATCTACCCGATCCATACCCCGCTGGAGAGCGCCGCCGCGACGTTGCTCGCCGGGCCGCTGCTGTGGGCCAAGAGCGCGGTGGCGGGCATCGCCTTCGGGCTGGCCGGGCTCGCCTTCGCGGAGGCCAACCATGCGCTCGGCGGCTGGCTGAAGCGTGTCGTCCCCTATGGCCCGGCGCGGCCGGTGATCGGCGGACTGGCGGTGATCGCGCTGGTCTATGCGCTCGGCACGCGGGCCTATCTGGGGCTCGGCGTGTGGAGCGCCGTTCCGGGCGATCCGACGCTCCTCGGCTTCTTCGGCCCGAGCGTCGATCCGTGGAGCTGGGCGCTCAAGATGCTGTTCACGGTCGTGACGCTGAGCGCGGGCTTCAAGGGCGGCGAGGTGACGCCGCTCTTCTTCATCGGGGCGGCGCTGGGCAATGCGCTGGCCGGCCTGCTCCATGCGCCGGTGGACCTGTTCGCCGGGCTCGGCTTCGTCGCGGTCTTCGCGGGCGCGGCCAACACGCCGCTCGCCTGCACGATCATGGGCGTCGAGCTGTTCGGCGGCGCCTATGCCGTGCCGATGGCGGTGGCCTGCTTCGTCTCCTATCTATGCTCGGGCCATAGCGGCATCTATCTGTCGCAACGGATCGCCGTGCCGAAGCGCCGCGGGCGCACCCTTCCCCCCGGCAGCACCCTTCGCGACGCCCGTGCTCCCACCAAGGAGCCGGCGGCCACCCGACATCCGGCCTGAGCCGCACGATGCCGACCTCCGTCTGGATCGCCGCCGGCGGAGCGATCGGCACCCTGCTGCGCTATGGGATCAACCTCGTCATCACGGCTTGGCTGGGCGAGGCGATGCCGTGGGGCACGATCGCCATCAACGTCAGCGGCTCCTTCCTGATCGGCCTGTTCGCCGCCCTCACCGAGCCCGGCGGGCGGTGGATGCTGTCTCCCGATATCCGCCTCTTCGTGCTGGTCGGGGTCTGTGGCGGCTATACGACCTTCTCCTCGTTCAGCCTCCAGACGCTCGCGCTGATCCAGGCCGGCGAACCCGGCCGGGCTGTCGCCAACATCCTGGTTTCGGTGATAGTCTGCCTTCTCGCCGTGTGGCTCGGATATGTCGCGCCGGCGTTCCTCTTCCCGGGAGGGAGGAATTGACATGAAGCTGCTCGCCATCCTCGTCGGCGCGAAGAGCACGCCCGCCTGCCTCGACGCGGCGCGCACCGCCGCGCATTCCCTGCCCCATGCGGAGATCGCGGCCCTGCATGTCGTGGTCGATCCCGAGACCATGATCGCGGCCAGCGAGGAAATCGAACTCCAGCGCCTGCGCGCGGGGAAGGAAGGCTCCGCCCGGCAGCGTGCCGACGCGACCCATGCCGCCTTCGCGCAATGGTGCTCGGAGAATGGCAGCCCGGACATGCGGTGGACGTCCATTCCCGGCGCCGAGGAGGAGATCGTCTGCAACGAGGCGAAAGCCGCCGACGTGATCGTTCTCGTCCTCGCACGGGAGGTCAATCTCGATAGCGGGGATGCCCTCCACGCCGCGATCTTCCGCTCCGGCAAGCCGGTGCTGATCGTGCCGCCCGGCTGGCGCAGCGGCGAACGCCCCTGCTTCGCGCACGTCGCCGTCGCCCTCAGCAACAGCGAGGCGACACGCCACGCCATCGAAGGCGCCGGCCCGTGGCTCAGGGCCGCGACGCGGCTGACCGCGATCCGCGTCGGCGAGGAGGGCGATGCCGCGCCATGCCTCTCGCATCTCCTCTCCGAAACCGGGATCGAGCCGGCCCTGCACATCGTCCCCCGCAGCGGGCCGGACCTCGGCGCCCAGATCGTGGCGGAAGCCAGGGCGGTGAGCGCGGACCTTCTGGTTGCCGGCGCCTATCGCCACTCGCAGATCGTGGAGTGGCTGCTCGGCGGCACCACCCGCCACCTGCTCGCGGCGGCCGACCTCCCCATCCTGCTCGCGCATTAGGGGAGGCCGCGCCCCGCGTCCTCAGGGGAACAGCAGCAGCTTGCCGGTGGTCGCGCGGCTTTCCATGTCGCGATGCGCCTGCGCGGCCTCCGCGAGCGGATATTCCCCGCCGATCCGCACCTTGAGCTTGCCGCCGATGATCCAGTCGAAGAGCTGCGCGGTGCGGGCGCGCAGCAATTCCGGCGTGGAGATATGATCGAAGAAGACCGCGTAGCCGATCTTGACGCTCCTCGGCAGGCTCATGATGTCGAGCGGGCCGGGGCCGCCCAGAACGGGGCCGTACCAGCAGAAGGTGCCCGATCGCCGCACTATGTCGAGCGAGCCCTGGAAGGTCGCGGGGCCGGAGCCGTCATAGACGACATGCACGCCCTCGCCGCCGGACAGGCGCAGGGCCTCGTCCGCGAACCGGCCTTCGGCATCCACGATCACATGGTCCGCGCCCGCCTCTTTCGCGATGGCCGCCTTATCGCTCGACGAGACCCGGCCGATGACATGGCCGCCGCGCAGCTTGATGATCTGGGTGAGCAGCAACCCGACCCCGCCCGCCGCGGCATGGACGAAGGCGATGTCACCGGGTTGCACCGGGTAGAAGTCGGTTGCGAAATGGCTGGCGGTGAGGCCCTGCATCATGATCGCCGCGGCGGTCCGGTCGTCGATGGCATCGGGCACGGGGACGAGCGCGCTCGCCGGGATCACGACCTTCCCGGCATAGCTTCCGGGCGCATAGACCCAGGCGACGCGCTGGCCGGGCCGGAAGCCCTCGACACCGGCGCCCGTCGCCAGCACGCGCCCGGCGCCCTCCACGCCGAGGATCTTCGGGTCGGGCATCTCGCGCCACGCCATCCCCTGCCGGACGCCGACGTCCATGAAATTGACCCCCGCGACGGCGATCTCGACCAGCACTTCGCCGACGCCGGGCACCGGCTCCGGCCGATCGACATAGGCCAGCATACCGGCGTCGCCGATTCCGTTCATCACGACAGCTTTCATGTTCTCACCTCCTGAATTGAACGATCATTCCATAATTGAACAAATAAAAAGGCACCTATCGCAAGGCCCGAAGCGCCAGATCGGCGAGGCCGGCGAGCGCCGCCGGGCCGGCGCCGCCGCGCGCGGCCACGCGGATTCCGACGAAGCTCGCGATCAGGAATTCGGCGATCGCCTGCCGGTCGAGCCCCGGCGGGATATCGCCCTCGGCCTGGGCTTCGCGGACGCGATCGGCCACGGCGGCGCGAATGGCGTGGGCGAGCGGCGCGCGCTCCTCGACGAGATCCGGCCGCGCGGTGCCGAACTCGCAGATCGAGCTGGTGCCGAGACAGGGCTGGCCCGCCGTAGCGACCACCCGCCGCAGCATCGCCTCGATGCCGTCGATCGCCCGCGGTCCGCTGCGCAACGCCTCGATATGGGCGGCACGCTCCGCCTCGCCATAACGGCGGACGGCGGACCGATAGAGCTGCCATTTGTCGCCGAACGAATTGTAGAGGCTCTGCCGCCCGATCCCCATCGCATCGACGAGCATCTGCGCGGACGTGCCCTCGAAGCCATGCTCCCGGAACACCCCAATCGCCGAATCGAGGGCAGCGTCAGCATCGAATTCCCGAGGTCTCGCCATGCCCCGCTTCTATGCGATCGGGAACGATCGTTCAAGAATTAAATCGACGCCTTTCGTCGATCATATTTCCCAGGCGACGATCGACACGGGGAAATGGAAGCGGATGCCGTCCGGCGCGTGCCAGGCGCCTACGCCGATCCTGTCCGCGCCGCTCGCGATGTCGGCGTCGAACATCGCGACCAGCCGGGGCATGTCCTCCACGTCCGCCAGCGTGTCGAGACGGGCTTCCAGCCGATAGCCGTCGATCACCACCTCCCGCAGCCCGGCCTCACGCCCGATCTGCCGGAGCTGGTCGAGGGTGAGCCCGCTGGTGTGGGACGGATCGCGCAGCCGCTCCATGATGTCATAGGCCTGCTGCGTCTCGGCCGACGGCGTGGCGTCGATCACCACGATGCGCCCATCGGCCCGGCAGACGCGCTTCATCTCCGCGAGCGTCGCGGCGGGATCGGGCATGTGGTGGAAACTGTAGCGCGTGGTCACCCGATCGAAGGCGCCGTCCCCGAAAGGCAAGGCGGTGGCATCGCCGACATGCCAGGCCAGATGGGCGAGCCCCGCCTCCGCCTGGCGCAGACGGGCCTGATCGATCATCGCGGGCGTGATGTCGATGCCGGTGACGGAACGGACATGCCCGGCCAGCGCGCAGGCCAGAATGCCGGGGCCGCACGCGACATCGAGCACATCGAGATCGGGCTTGAGCGCGCAGGCCGCGAGGGTGCGGGCCAATGCGCCGGCTTCGGCATGGATCGGCAGCTCCGCAAAGGGTTTCGCCCAGCGGGTGAACTGGGCGACGATACGCTCGTCATGCGCGCTCAAGGTCATGATGTGCTCCTCCTGAGCGACGGGGATAGCGGTTTGCCCCATGACCGGCTAACGACGATCGGCCAATGATCGACGGATATCGGCCATGAAGTCGCTGACCGACGCAGAAACGCGGGACGTCTTGCAATCCTATGGCCTCGACCGGCCGACGGGGATCGGCTTCGCTTTCCTGGATAGCGCACGCAACACCTTCTACGATTGGCATTCGCACGCCTATCACCAGCTCATCTACGCCATCGATGGCCCGACGCAGATCGAGACCGCGCGCGGCCGTCACATCCTGCCGATCGGGCGCGCGGCCTGGATTCCGGCGGACACGCAGCACCGGACGCTGATTTCCGGGGCCGAGGGGGTATCGCTCTATTTCTCGCCGGAGGTCGTGGCGGACGCGACGGGGCGCGTGCGCATCCTCGTCGCGAGCCGGCTGATGCGGGAGATGATCCTCCACGCCGCGCGCTGGCCGCTCGGCGCGAGCGAGAGCGATCCGCTCGCCGCCAGCTTCCTGCGGACGCTGGCCCTCCTGTGCGGCGAATGGCTGGACACCGAGCTGCCGCTGTTCCTGCCCGGCGCCGCCCATCCGTCGATCCTGCGCGCGATGGACCATGCCACTGCCCATCTCGCAACAGCGACGCAAGCCGATGCCGTGGCGGCGGCGGCCATGTCCGAACGATCCTTCCGCCGCCTGTTCGAGAAGGAGGCGGGCATGGGCTGGCAGAGCTGGCTCACGCAGGCGCGCATCCTGACGGCGATGGGATTGTTGAGCGAGGGCGGGCGCGTCACCGACGTCGCGGCGGATGTCGGCTACACATCGCTCAGCGCCTTCGCCAAGGCCTTCGCGAAACTCGCGGGGGAGGCCCCGGCGCAGTTCCGGGCACGCCAGCAAAGCTCGAAAGCCGCCCGCCAGGGGAGCGCCGGAATGGGACTGTTTCGCCACGGTCATCCTCGACCGCCGCTCAAGCCGTGATAAGCGTCCGGCCATGGACACTGGCCGACCGATGATCGAACCCCCGCGCCCGCCTTCCCCGATCCGCACGCGCTACGGCACGGCTCGGGGGCTGGTGCGGCTCCTGCTGTCCCACCTTCAGGTCGCGGGGCGCCTGTCGCACATCGTCATGCCCGAGCCGGGATCGGTCCGGCGCTTCGTGTTCGTGTGTCAGGGCAATATCTGCCGAAGCGCGTTCGCCGATCAGGTGACGCGCGATCTGGGCTTCGACAGCATCTCGTTCGGCCTGTCGACATCGGCGGGCGGGCCGGCCCATCCGCCGGCGGAGCAGGCGGCCGCCCGTCTCGGCGTGGACCTGTCCGCGCACCGGACCCGGCGGGTGGAGGATTATGTTCCCCGGCCCGGCGATTTCCTGCTGGCGATGGAGGTGCGCCAGCTTGCACGTCTCGCCGGGAACGAGAAGCTCCGCCACCTGCCCCGATCGCTGCTTGGGCGCTGGGCCAGCCCGGCAAGGCCGCATCTGCACGATCCGTTCGGCCTGGACGCCGCCTATATGGACACCTGCTTCCGATCGATCGAAACGGCGGTGGCCGAACTCGTCAGGCGCTACGCCGCCGCACGGCTTTCGCAAGGACGTTGAGCAGGTCGCGCAGGAAGGGCGCGGGATCGCGCAGGCTCATCACATAATAGCGGGTGCGGGGATCGATGAACCCCAGCCCATAGGACAGAAGGTCCGCCAGCGGACGAGGCGCGAACACCGGGTCGGCAATGGCCGACCGGCCAAACAGGACACGCAGCAGGCGCCGGGTTTCCGGGATCATGTAACGGGCGCGGAGGGCGCCGCCGGGAGACGCGGCCGGGCCATGATCCCCCAGCACCGCGCGGCGATAGGCCTCCCAGGCGAAATGCGCGCCGCAATGCCACGCCAGCGGCAGGCTGCCCCAGAACCGGCCATTGATTTCCATCAGCCAATAGCGGCCGGTCCGGGCATCGAAGCGATATTCGACCATCGCCGTGCCCTGCCAGCCGGCCGCCCGCAGCAGCGCGATCGACTTCTCCATCTGGTCCCGATGGCGATCGAGCGGCTCCGCGGCGCAATAGGTCGAGACACCGCCCTCCGGCGGCCATTCGTGCAGCCGGCGATGCTGGAACCGCAGCGTCGGCTCACTATCGGCCATGTGGATCATCTGCCCCAGCCCGATGCCGGGGCAATAGCTCTGGATCAAAGGCCAGCAACCGAGCGGACGATAGCGATCGAGCAACGCCAGCAGACCGCCTTTATCGAGAACGAACTCCGCTTTCTCGAATTCGAGCCCATGCGCCGCGAGCCTGGGCAGGATGGCCGTCGGATCGGCCCATTTCGCCACGATCGGATAGTCCAATCCACCGGCGCGTGCCGCGAAATCGTCGCCCTCGGCCGGCTGCCAGCTTTGCGGCGTATCGATCCCCAGGGCCGCCGCGCGCCGCAACGTCTCGCGCTTGTCGAGCACGAGGCGCAGGGCCGCGGCCCGTGGCGTCAATATTGCGCATCCCCCGATCCGCTGCGGCAGGTCGGCCAGCGCCGCGAGATCGCTCTCCGAGATCGCCAGCACCGCCGCCGCGCCCGTCGCCTCGATCATCTCCGGCAACCATTGCCCGATGGGCCGCTGCGGCCGCTCGGAAAAGCCGGTGCAATAGCGCGAGGCCCGGCCGATCGACGAGGCCTTGCCGATGCCATGCACCGGCACGCCGTGCGAGCCCAAATCCCGGATCACGGCCAGCCCGATCGGAGAATCCACGCCCAGCACGATCGCCAGCGGATGATGGCTCATCCGGGCAGCAGCCGGCGCTCATAGCGCCAGGTTCCGATCAACTGGTCCGCGAACCGCAGGCCGGTCCGCAACAGATTGGCGGGCAGGCGTTCCAGCTTGCGATCCCCGTCCAGCACCTCGCCCGGATCGAGATCCGCGAAGCCGCTCGCCCGGAGCAAGGGATGGTCCGCGATGGCCCGGCACAGGCTGTCGAACCGGGCCATGACGGAACGGTTCGGCCGCTGCCGATCCCGCGACAGCATCTCGAAGCTGTGGGTGACGATCATGAAGGCCGGCTGCTTCGTCTCCGCGGCATGAGAAAGCGCGGCACGCATCTCCATGCCCGACGCGGCGCAGATCTGGGCCGGCCTGAAGTGACGGGGCCGATCGAAAAATCCCGACACGGGCAACAGGAGAACCCCCTCCTTCTCAATCGCGCTGATCTGCCCCTTTGCGACCGAAACGCGGCAGTCACCGCCGAGATAGGCCGGATTGACGCTGGTGTCCCACGCGATCCCGAGCGCGGCGAGCGCCCGCAGGCTGTTGTCGTCGGCACCGTAATTGCCCGCCCGGAAGGCGATGGGCCGTGGCGCCCCGGCGCGGACGAGAATGTCCCGTGCGAGGCCGAGCAACCGCACCTGATCGTCGAGATCGAAATCCCCGATGTTGCGGCCCGAACGGCCAGCCACGGGCGACGCGTTCGCCCATTGCAGCCATTCGGTGTGGATGTGCAATTGAACCTCGTGGCCGCGGGCGAGGATCGGGCCGACGATATCGGCGACCACCTGTTCGCCATGGACCAGCGCCGGCATGGGATCGACGAAGAATACGCCCTTGAGCCCGTGTTGTTCGAGGCGATCCATCTGCCAGCCGATGCCGAAATCGCCCGCCGGGCATCGCCCCAGGATCGAACTCTCGAAATTCTCGCGGATGCCCTGCCCCCGCGCCTGCCCTCCCGCCGACAATTCCGTGTCCACAGAGATCAGCACATGGGTCATCGCCGGGGCTTCTCGCAGAATTGTTTTAACGTAGGGATAAGCATGGCACAGCATCGTTGCCGGTGCCTGTCTGTCGCGCGCCGCGCCATCATCTCGGGCAGCCGGCCTTTCCGCTTCGGGCGCCATCGATCGATGGCCATAAAAAAGGCGGCGCCGTGGCGCCGCCCTTATCTGGTGCAGACTAGCTGCTTGTTAGCCGCCAGAACCGCGATCTCTGAGGCGCCGATGATATCCACCTGGAGCCCGTGGTCAAGGCATCGGAGGCCATGGCTTCGCTTTTATTGCGCCAGCGATGGAACCAATCCTGCTTGATCCGGCAGAGATTTCCTGATGCTGTCGCCCCGTTGGGGGAGTGTTTGCATGACGTGGCGTTTGGGGTTGGATCTCGGCACGAATTCGCTGGGATGGGCAGCGTTGCGGCTGGATGAGGCGGATCAGCCCTGCGGCCTCATCGCCGCCGGATCGCGGATCTTCAGCGATGGACGCGATCCCAAGTCCGGCGCGTCGCTGGCGGTCGACCGGCGCGATGCCCGCGCGATGCGGCGGCGGCGCGATCGCTTCCAGCAGCGCCAGCGGGCCTTGCTCGACTATCTGGTCAAGGATGGCCTCTTCCCCACCGATCCGGCCGAACGCAAGGCACTGGCCGCGCTCGATCCCTATGCGCTGCGCGCTCGCGCGCTGGACGAGCCGCTGAGCCTTGCCGAAATCGGCCGCGCGATCTTCCATCTCAATCAGCGGCGCGGTTTCCAGTCCAACCGCAAGGCTGATCGCGGCAAGGACGAGGATGCCGGCAAGATCGCCATCGGCATCGACCGGCTGCGCGACGCGATCGACGCCGCTGGCGCGCGGACGTTCGGCGAGTTTCTCCATCTGCGCCGGGCCGGTGCCGAAAGCGCCAACGCCATTCCCTCCGTCCGCACGCGCCTGCGCCCCGAGACCGGAGAGGGCGCCAAGGGCGACGGTTATGACTTCTATCCGGGGCGCGACCTCATCAAGGCGGAGTTCGATGCGATCTGGGAAGCGCAGGCCCCTCATCACCCCACAGCGCTGACCGGCGACGTCTACGGGCATCTTTATGAGATCGTCTTCCATCAGCGGCCGTTGCGAACGCCAAAGGTCGGCAAATGCTCGCTGCCTCCTCACATGGAGGAACGGCTGCCCAAGGCCCATCCCCTCTTCCAGCGCCGCCGGCTGCTGGAGGAGTTGAACGCGCTGATGATCGTCCGGCCCGGCGAGACCGCCGAACGGCTGACGCCCGAGCAGCGCGATCTTCTGCTGTTGAAGCTCAAGGACAAGCGCAAGGTCAGCTTTGAAAGCCTGCGCAAGACGCTGAAGCTCGATCCCGCCGCACGCTTCAACAAGGAGAGCGAGCATCGCACCGAGCTGAAGGGCGACGAAGTGGCGGCCGAGATGTCCACCAAGGCCCGGTTCGCCACGCTCTGGTGCCACCTGTCCATCGATCGGCAATGGGAGGTGATCCGGCGCTTGCAGGCCCTCGAAAGCAAGGAGGACGAGGCTCGCTTCTGCGCATGGCTGGCCGAAGCTCACGCCCTGTCGGAAGAGCAGGCCAAGGCCGTCATGGGCGCGCGCCTGCCGCACGGCTATGGCCGCTTCGGCCCGACCGCGACGGCCGCGCTGATCGAGGCCCTCACCACGGGCCGCACGCCCCAGGGCCGAGGCCCCGCCGCCCCGCCGATCGCGCCGGACCGCGTGGTCGTCTATAGCGAGGCGGCCGCTCTCGCCGGCTATCATCACAGCGACCATCGCACCGGCGAGATTTTCGAGGACGGAGATGGGCGCCCCGCGCTCCCTTATTATGCCGTGCCGCTCGAGCGGCACATCATGCCGGGCACGGCCGATCCCGACGAGAGGGATGAGGCCCTGCGGCTCGGGCGCCTCACCAATCCCACCGTGCATATCGGGCTCAATCAGCTCCGCCGCGTCGTCAACCGGTTGATCCGGGCTTATGGCCCCCCGGCCGAGATCGCGCTGGAACTGGCGCGTGACCTCAAGCTCTCCGACGACGAGAAGAAGCGTCGCAATCAGGAGAATAGCCGGAACCGCCTCGATGCCGAGAAGCGCTCGGAAAAGCTCGAAGCGATCGGCCAGCGCGACAGCGGCGCCAATCGCGCCCTGCTCAAATTGTGGGAGGAGCTCAATCCCGGCAATGTGCTCGATCGGCGCTGCGTCTATACCGGCACGCAGATATCCATGGAGATGCTGTTTTCGGGCGCGGTCGAGGTCGATCACATCCTGCCCTTCGACGCGACGCTGGACGATTCCAACGCCAACAAGATCCTCTGCCTGCGCGAAGCCAATCGCGAGAAGCGCAAGCGCTCGCCCTTCGAGGCCTGGGGACATACCGACCGGTGGGAGGAGATCGCCGAGCGGGCCTCCCGCCTGCCGCGCGGCAAACGCTGGCGCTTCGAGCCTGATGCGATGCAGCGCTTCGCCGAGGAGGGCGGCTTCCTCGCGCGCCATCTGGTCGACACCCAATATCTCGGCCGCCTCGCGCGCGACTATCTCGCGGCGCTCTATCCGGGAACGGGGGAAGGGAGCAGCCCGGTATGGGTGTCACCCGGCCGCCTGACCGAGATGGTCCGCCGCAAGCTCGGGCTCAACACGCTCCTGCCCGATCATAATTTCGGCGGCGGCGCGGATCAGCCGAAGAACCGGCTCGATCATCGGCACCATGCCATCGACGCGGCGGTGATCGCCATCCTCGATCGCGGAATGCTCAACCGTATCGCGCGCGAATCCGGGCAAGGCGCGAGCGATGCCGACCTGCTCAGGATCATCGTGCCCGAACCCTGGCCCGGCTTCCGCGACGATCTCAAACGTACCGTCGAAGCCATCGTGGTCGCGCATCGGCCGGATCATGGCACCGTCTCCAAGGCCGGGCTCAAGCGCGGCCGTGACCAGACCGCCGCCCGCCTCCACAACGACACGGCCTATGGCCTGACCGGCGAGACGGATGAAAAGGGCAACGGCCTCGTCGTCCATCGCGTACCGCTCGCCTCGCTCAAGAAAGCGGCGGATATCGACAAGGTGCGCGATCTCGCGCTGCGCACGGCGCTGGCCGACTTCACCGCCGGTTCCGAGGGCAAGGCCTTCGAGGCCCGGATCGCGAAGTTCCCGGAATTGGGGCCGCTCGACTATCGCGGCATCCGGCGGGTGCGTATCATCGAGCCGCTGTCCGTCATCCCGATCCGCGACGTCACGGGCCGCGCATACAAGGGCTATAAGGGCGACTCCAATTATCGCTATGACGTGTGGGAACTGCCGGACGGGAAATGGCAGGCCAGCGTCATCTCGATGTTCGACGCGCATCGGACCGGCGAGAGCGTCCGGCCACACCCGGCGGCGCGCAAGGTGCTGAGCCTGCATCGTGACGACATCCTCGCGATCGAGCGTGCCGGCGCGCCGCGGGAGCTCGTCCGGGTCGTCAAATTCTCCGAAAAGCAGTTCGCCGTCGCGGCGCCTCAGGAAAGCGGAGCGCTCAAGGCGCGCGATGCCGACAAGGGGGATCCCTTCAAATATATCTATCCCTCGCCCAACACCCTGAAAGCCTGGAATGCCCGGCAGGTCCGCGTCGACGAACTCGGCCGCGTGCTGGACCCCGGCTTTCCCGCCCGGAAGTCGCAGCGGACCACCAAGTCCCGGCGGATCGCGGCGGAATAGGCGGCACGGCGATGGAGCGGATCGTCGACATCGCCACGGACGGTCGCCACCTTGCTGCGCATCGCGGTTTCCTGATCGTCTCGGAAGGGCGCGAGGAGGTCGGCCGCGTGCCGCTCGACGACGTCGCCGCGGTGATCGTCCATGCCCACGGCATCACCTGGTCCACCAACCTGATGGTGGCGCTTGCCGAGCGCGGCGCGCTGATGCTGCTGTGCGGACCCAATCACCAGCCCGCAGCAGTCTGCCTCCCGATCGACGGCCATCATGCCCAGAATGGCCGGATGCGCGCCCAGTGGGAGGCCGGGCGCCCGCTCTCCAAACAGCTCTGGCGGGCACTCGTCGTGGCCAAGATCCGCTGGCAGGGAGCCGTGCTGGAAGCCAATGGCCGCACCGCCGGCGCCTTCGATCTGCTCGCCCGCAAGGTCGGCTCCGGCGATCCCGACAATGTCGAGGCGCAGGCCGCCCGCCGCTATTGGGGGCTGCTGATGGGCGAGGATTTCCGCCGTGATCGGGAGGCCGGCGGCGCCAATGCGCTGCTCAACTATGGCTATGCGGTGATGCGGGCGATGTGCGCCCGCGCGGTGGTGGCCGCGGGGCTACATCCCTCAATCGGTGTTCATCATGCCAACCGGGGCAATCCCTTCGCGCTGGCCGACGACCTCATCGAGCCGTTCCGGCCGCTGGTGGATGCGCTCACCGTTCGGCTCGGTGCCGTCGGCGTGGCGACGGTGACGCCCGAGGCCAAGCGCGCTTATGCCGGCCTGATCGCGCTGGATCTGCCGGGCATGGGTGGCGTCACCACCACCGTATCACTGGCAGCGACACGCGCCGCGCAGAGCCTTGCGAAGAGCTTCCAGACGGGAAGGGCTGCCGATCTCGTTCTCCCTCAACCCCCATCGGCGCTCGAGCTGGCCGGGCTCGACGCGCTGTTGCGGTGAGCGCGACTCAGCTTAGCGGCTATCGGCTGATGTGGATCTTCGTCATGTTCGACCTGCCTGTCGCCACCAAGGCCGAAGCGCGCGCCGCCACGAAGTTCCGCGAATATCTGCTCGATGAAGGCTTCGAGAAGAGTCAGTTCTCGATCTATGCCCGATTCTGCAACGGTAAGGAGCAGTTCGAGGCCTATATGCGGCGGATCGAGGCCCATCTTCCCGAAAAGGGAGAAATTCACATCCTGAGCTTCACGGACAGGCAATATGAGAATATCATTCGCTATGCCGGCCAGCGGAAACGCAAGCCACGCAGGAATCCAGATCAACTGGCCCTGTTTTAGGAGAAATCACGAGTGATTCGCGCAAATGGATCGTCAGCTATCTCCTGTAAAAACAGAGAGATAACTGACGATCGAGGATAGCCGCTCAGAGATCGCGGTCCAGCGGCAACGTGGTGGCGGTATTGGCACCAATTGGGATAAGGATAGCCGCTCAGAGATCGCGGTCCAGCGGCAACGTTCGTTATGTGGTTATCAATCGTCCCCTCAGGATAGCCGCTCAGAGATCGCGGTCCAGCGGCAACGTGCTAGCTGCTGATCCAATGGAAACCTTAAGGATAGCCGCTCAGAGATCGCGGTCCAGCGGCAACTTATGGGGAAACAGACAAGGCCATCGATGCAGGATAGCCGCTCAGAGATCGCGGTCCAGCGGCAACCAGCGACGCCGCCGCGTCTTCGTTGTCGGAAGGATAGCCGCTCAGAGATCGCGGTCCAGCGGCAACCATTGAGGCACCGCCCCGCGCTGACCGTCGAGGATAGCCGCTCAGAGATCGCGGTCCAGCGGCAACTCTACGGGTGTCGGATACAGGTCGGCGGGCAGGATAGCCGCTCAGAGATCGCGGTCCAGCGGCAACTCATAGGTGTAGCTGGTGACATTCTGGCGCAGGATAGCCGCTCAGAGATCGCGGTCCAGCGGCAACGGCAAGCCACTCCTGCTGTGAAAGCGGGAGAGGATAGCCGCTCAGAGATCGCGGTCCAGCGGCAACGCGTGGGCGCTGGTCGTGCTCTCGGCCTATAGGATAGCCGCTCAGAGATCGCGGTCCAGCGGCAACCAATCTCCCCACCAGCGCCTCAAGCTCGGATAGGATAGCCGCTCAGAGATCGCGGTCCAGCGGCAACACCACGTTGACGTTCTTCGTGGCCGCAATGAGGATAGCCGCTCAGAGATCGCGGTCCAGCGGCAACGAGCGACGATGCGTGCAGATAGCTCTTGCTAGGATAGCCGCTCAGAGATCGCGGTCCAGCGGCAACCCACGGGGCAGTGGTATGCTGCGCGGCGCTAGGATAGCCGCTCAGAGATCGCGGTCCAGCGGCAACACGCAGATGGAGCACACCGGCAAGGACGGCAGGATAGCCGCTCAGAGATCGCGGTCCAGCGGCAACTAGCTGGTGGGCGGGACGAACTTGTGGATGAGGATAGCCGCTCAGAGATCGCGGTCCAGCGGCAACCCCCATCGATCAGTCAAGTTTGCGCGATTAAGGATAGCCGCTCAGAGATCGCGGTCCAGCGGCAACTTCTGATCGCCTTGCAGGTTGCCATAGATGAGGATAGCCGCTCAGAGATCGCGGTCCAGCGGCAACAATCACGGCGATTTGACGGCTTTTGCCGGGAGGATAGCCGCTCAGAGATCGCGGTCCAGCGGCAACACAATCGCGATGCGCTCGCTGGTCAGATCGAGGATAGCCGCTCAGAGATCGCGGTCCAGCGGCAACAAACACGACATCGCGCATAAGCCAGCCATTAGGATAGCCGCTCAGAGATCGCGGTCCAGCGGCAACTGCGCCATCTCTTCCTCAACCCATAGCTGAAGGATAGCCGCTCAGAGATCGCGGTCCAGCGGCAACAAGCTATCGCTGACAGCATCCATGCGGCCAAGGATAGCCGCTCAGAGATCGCGGTCCAGCGGCAACAACTTCGAGACGGCGATCGTCGCGGTGGCGAGGATAGCCGCTCAGAGATCGCGGTCCAGCGGCAACTCCTGACGCCGCTGCGCAACGAGATCCCGCAGGATAGCCGCTCAGAGATCGCGGTCCAGCGGCAACATCTGGCTGCTCGTGCCGGACAGGCGCTGCAGGATAGCCGCTCAGAGATCGCGGTCCAGCGGCAACTCCAGTTCGGATGCGGCGTCGAAGAAGCGAGGATAGCCGCTCAGAGATCGCGGTCCAGCGGCAACCGCACGATTGGCCGATCGAGAAGCCCGCGCAGGATAGCCGCTCAGAGATCGCGGTCCAGCGGCAACTGGATTGTCTTCATATCGGCTTGCCGGTTAAGGATAGCCGCTCAGAGATCGCGGTCCAGCGGCAACCAGCGCTGGCACGGAGGATGCGCGACCACCAGGATAGCCGCTCAGAGATCGCGGTCCAGCGGCAACACAATGACCCAACTTGTCACCGGCTGGCGGAGGATAGCCGCTCAGAGATCGCGGTCCAGCGGCAACCAGGCTGACCAGGTGGTCGCCGAACTGAAAAGGATAGCCGCTCAGAGATCGCGGTCCAGCGGCAACCTGAAGCCAGTTTCTTCAACAGGAAGGTTGAGGATAGCCGCTCAGAGATCGCGGTCCAGCGGCAACCCGGAAGCGTAATCCCATCGGTCGGGATCGAGGATAGCCGCTCAGAGATCGCGGTCCAGCGGCAACGCTGGGAGGACATTGCTGATGCCTGAAGCCAGGATAGCCGCTCAGAGATCGCGGTCCAGCGGCAACGTTCACGCAAATGACCGCATCGCCGAACTGAGGATAGCCGCTCAGAGATCGCGGTCCAGCGGCAACGGCACAGCTGGTCCAGTATCTCGAACGAGAAGGATAGCCGCTCAGAGATCGCGGTCCAGCGGCAACTGATTGGCCGCGCTGCGAAGGACGATCGCGAGGATAGCCGCTCAGAGATCGCGGTCCAGCGGCAACCCCTCGTACATGCGCAACAGTCTAGCGGGGAGGATAGCCGCTCAGAGATCGCGGTCCAGCGGCAACCCACCCCATCCAACACCGAAGATGTGACGGAGGATAGCCGCTCAGAGATCGCGGTCCAGCGGCAACACATTGCCGCGCGATGAAAAGAAAATCGACAGGATAGCCGCTCAGAGATCGCGGTCCAGCGGCAACATCGAGCTGGCGCGCAGGATCTACACCCAGAGGATAGCCGCTCAGAGATCGCGGTCCAGCGGCAACGCCGACCGCGCTGGTGAGGGCATCGCGAGTAGGATAGCCGCTCAGAGATCGCGGTCCAGCGGCAACTTCGCTCACGCTGTCGTCGACACTGATGAAAGGATAGCCGCTCAGAGATCGCGGTCCAGCGGCAACTCGTTCTTTCCGCCGCAATAGCGGACAGCGAGGATAGCCGCTCAGAGATCGCGGTCCAGCGGCAACCAGCTCCGCCTTTACACCTTCCAGCAGCGGAGGATAGCCGCTCAGAGATCGCGGTCCAGCGGCAACGCCCGGCCCGTAGATGAAAAACAGAGCGTGAGGATAGCCGCTCAGAGATCGCGGTCCAGCGGCAACTTGCGCGTGACCTGCACCATGTGGCCGATGAGGATAGCCGCTCAGAGATCGCGGTCCAGCGGCAACTGTTCCAGCCTCTTTACGCGAGCGACGGACAGGATAGCCGCTCAGAGATCGCGGTCCAGCGGCAACGGCTGGATCATATAGCCGACGCTCTCGCCGAGGATAGCCGCTCAGAGATCGCGGTCCAGCGGCAACACGTCATGCTGCACGGTGATGCAGGGACGAAGGATAGCCGCTCAGAGATCGCGGTCCAGCGGCAACGTTAAATTCGCCGGGCGTCATGTCGGGTGTGTAGGATAGCCGCTCAGAGATCGCGGTCCAGCGGCAACACACGGCCCTGGTAGACGATGACCGCGCCGAGGATAGCCGCTCAGAGATCGCGGTCCAGCGGCAACACTGCAACGGCGGCTGTCACCGTGGCAGGCAGGATAGCCGCTCAGAGATCGCGGTCCAGCGGCAACTGACCGGCTCCGGGCGTGATATATTGCAGGAGGATAGCCGCTCAGAGATCGCGGTCCAGCGGCAACCATGAGACAGATTAAGAAACAACATTACTTAGGATAGCCGCTCAGAGATCGCGGTCCAGCGGCAACTTCCCCCGGGTGTGGGCGATGCGCGGGTCAAGGATAGCCGCTCAGAGATCGCGGGCCAGCGGCAACGCGATGATGCTCGCTCCAGGCCCCACCGAGCGTGAGCAGACGGAACTCGGAAGCCCAATTCAGATACAGACAAGAATGATGGCCGAGGCACAGAACGCACCCCGCCCCCGACGAACGCCCGGATTGCCGCCGAGCTATTCCTTCGTCGTCCTCCGATATCGATTGATCGCGGCCCCGAGGAAGGCGGTACGATCGCGGTCCTCCCCACGAACCTTCTGCCGCGCGCGCATCAGGTCTTTCCAGCCGACATAGCCGACCAGCGTGCCCCTGTCGGGCTCCACCACCGGCAGATGCGCGGCATTCGCCTTCACCAGCTTTTCCGCGAGGCTCTCAAGATATTCGTGCGGATCGGCGACGATGATATGCATTCCGGCAAGCAATGCGCCCAGGCTCGTGTCACGATGCTTGCCCGCCCGACGCCAGCCCATCACCGAAGGCGGATCGACGATGCCGAGCACATGCCCCTCCGCATCGACAACCGGGAAGCTCGGATGACGCCGTTCGGGCGCCGTCAGAAAACTCACCGCCTCCCGCAGCGTCATCGCCGCCGACACCGTCTGCACATCGCGTGTCATGACTTCGCTGACGCGCGTCAGCGCGAAGGGATCGACACGATATTCGCGAACGATGTGGTGGCCGCGCCGGGCGATCTTCTCGGTCAGGATCGAGCGCTTCATCAGCAGCACGGTGACGAGATGCGCGGTCGCGCAGGCGGCGATGAGCGGCAGCAGCACATTCGAATTGCCGGTCAGTTCGACCGAGAAGAAGGTGGCGGTGAGCGGCGCGCGCATCGTGCCGCCCATCGTCGCGGCCATGGCCAGCAGCGCCCAGAAACCGGGGTCTGCCGCCGGAAGCCAGCCGCTCAATGCGGCGCCCATCGCCCCGCCCATGATGAGCAGCGGTGCGAGGATGCCGCCCGACGTCCCCGAACCGAGCGCAACCGCCCAGATGATCGCCTTCACGATCAGCAGCAGGAGCGCGATCTTGAGAATCGCGCCGCCGGCGAGCACCCGCGCGATATTGTCGTAGCCGACGCCGAGCGCATGGGGATCGATCAGGCCGCCGATACCGACGACGAGGCCGCCGATCATCGGCCACCACATCCAGTGGATCGGCAGCTTCAGGAAACCGTCCTCGCAGGCATAGACGAGTTGCGTCAGCCCGACCGACAGCAGCCCGCCGGCGACGCCGATGAACACCCAGCCCGCGAGCCCCACCGCGCTGATCGCCGCCACGCCGTGAAACGGAAACAGCGGCGAGGGCATGTGGAGAGCGGTGCGACCGATCTCGGCGATGATCGCGGCGACCGCGACCGGCACGAAACTGCGCGGCGTCCATTCGAACAGCAGCAGCTCGACCGCGAGCATGATCGCCGCGATCGGCGTGCCGAACACCGTCGTCATGCCCGCCGCGGCGCCAGCGACGAGCAATGTCTTCCGTTCGTTGTCGGTGACGGGGAGCGCCTGCGCGATCAGCGAGCCGATCGATCCGCCGGTCATGATGATCGGGCCTTCGGCACCGAACGGACCGCCGGTGCCGATCGAAATCGCCGAGGAAATAGGCTTCAGGATCGCGACCTTGATGTCGAGCTGCGAGCGGCCGAGCATGATCGCCTCGATCGCCTCGGGAATACCGTGTCCGCGGATCTTGTCGCTGCCGTAGCGCGCCATGAGCCCGACGATCAGCGAACCGACGACCGGCACGAGCACGGACGACAGCCCAAGCTGGTGATCCCCAAGGTTGAGATTGGCGAAGCTGAACGTGCCGAGATAAGCGAGGTTGGTACACAGGCGGATGAGCCCGAGCAGCGCGATGCCGCCGAACAGCGCCGCCACGGCAACGACCACTGCGATCAATGCGATCAGGAGGACTCTGGGCTCGGTGGTGAAGTCGCCCAGCCGGCGGTCGATACGGTCGTTGCTCAAATTTTTCGCTTCCAGACAACAGAGGGACGGCCTTCCGGGCAAGGCTACCCATATTTCTATCGCACTACGATACAAAAAATCGAACACCCTGGATAATGCGACCAGAGGCATTCATCTCAGGGGAAGCAATGGTGCTGCTACGGCGCTCGTTTCCCCGATTCGATGAAGTTCGCCTCAGCCAGTAGCTTCTTCAGCCGGGTAGGGCGCTCTCGTCCTCCAGCGCTCGCAACCGACGAGCCTCGGACACCTCTAGTCCGCCATATTTCGACTTCCACTTGTAGAACGTCGGCGAGTTGATCCCGTGACGCCGGCGCACCTCCGCCGTCGCCATGCTCGGCCGCTCGCAGCTCGACATCAAGGTCGCGATGATCTGCTCTTCGCTGAACCTGCTGCGCTTCATTCCGTCCAACTCCTTCCGTCGTACTCCACTCAAAATCGGTCACATTTCAGGGGCGCACGTCAATTGGGCGCGGACATTCTGATCCGTGAATCCTAGCATAAGGCGGAAAAGTTCGGCAGGCTCCCCGAGGCATTCTGCTTTCCAGCGCGCATAGCTGGACCACCCCGTCTACTTGTGGCGCAGCTCGGCGATCATTTCCCGCTCGAAATTCGCCAGTGCCCCGCCGGAGTTTCGTCCACCCAAATCACCCATTCGCTTGATGACAGTGCCGTCGGCAAGGAGCACCCCTTCGTCGCAATAAACAGCCAACGTCGCCATGTCATGAAGAGCGGTAATCAGACAGAGGCCTTGCTCATCTACCAACGATCGAAGCGCTTTCTTCACGTCATAGGTGCAAACTGGGTCCAGCCAATTGAAGGGTTCATCCAGGATGACCAAATTCGATTTCTGGACAAATGCGAGGTAGATCGCGATGCGTTGACGCATGCCCGACGACATCGCGTTGATCCTCAGATCCGCGAGCCGGTCTATTCCTAAAGCCTTGCGGAGCGGGAGGTGGGCGACCAAAGGCGCGGGATGATCCTCCGACATCAGCGAGATAATTTCCGCACCGGTCAGGGATCCCGGCAAGCTCGTCACATCCGGCGCGAAACCGATGCTCAGCGCGCGCGCTTGCCGGTCTGAAATGTCCTGACCGTCACTCGAGATGATGCGGCCCGCCTCAACAGGAAGGCGTCCCGCAATCGCCTTGAGAAGTGTGGTCTTTCCACTGCCATTGGCACCGATCACCCCTGTCCAGGTCGCGATGGGGAAGGAAAGCGAAAGGTTGTCGATAATCCGCCGTCCGTTACGAGCTACGACGAGATTTTCCACGGAGATAGCCAACGTCATTGCAAGATCCAGAGATGCCGTCGCGCGGCGCGATATTGGAGCACCAGTTGTGCGGCGACGTAACCGAGAGCGGGAATCACCCCAATCAGCGCCAGAACCCCGCAAACCGCCAGATCCATGATGGTCATTAGATCAGCGACCCGAACACTCATCCGAGGCAGTCGCCAGAGCCGCAGCAACATGTTGGCCATCAGGGCGCCACTGAACGAGAGGACGAGGGCGTCTCGCATGATTGCCCCGAATGAGTTGCTCGTGAGTTCACCGACGAAAGTTCCGGCAACAAGGGCCAAGAGCGCCGCGCAGGAATACAGGGATGCTCGCGCAGTCGGCACTCCGGCAATGGACATCATGCGGGCGACATCAGCGTCCCTCCGGCTCAGGAGCATCATCGCCGCCGCGAGGACTCCGTAAACGGTATAGACTGCCCAGTGCCAGCCACATTGAGCGGCAGCAGATTGGATCACGCCCAGCAGACCACCTGCCACGAACAATACCGGGATTGCTCGGCGGGCGGCCCATGGGAGTTTGAGCTGTCTCCGAACCACAAGGTCGAGCAATTGACCGTTTGTCAGGCCCTTCAACGAAGCGGGCCTCCTGTGCCTCCAATGCAAGAAGGAGACTGCCTGGGGGATCTCCTTGAATGGCCATGCGACCCCGGCTGCGTAAGCAGACATGCCAGCCAAGGAACTGGCTATGGGGCGCTCGCTCAAGAGCGTGACTATCGTGGCTACCGGAATGCCCAACACAACCATCGCTGCGCAATGGACCGTGAGGCGATAGGCCAACACCCGCCTCGGATGAACGGCGTCCGCGGTGAGGAATCCGCCAGATGCAAGGCCTTCCACCCGACGGCGGATAAAGCGATCGATCCATGTGCCCAGTGGTGCGAGTGCCAATGTCAGGCCAAGGAAATATCCATTGCGTGGGCCGAAGCGAAGCTGCGTGACGCCTTGAGCCACGGCCATCACGATAAATGATAATAGCAGGGCGAGCAGGGCGAGCAGGGCGAGATCGATCGGCCGCGCAACCAATATCTTTGCACCCCGACCGATAAGCAAGACGTCGAGCCGCGCTAACCTGTTCGGACAAATGCTTCTCAACCGCGAAACGCGAGAGGCCGACGGGCTACCTGTCGCCGGCGCAGCAGAGTTGGCCGTTGTCGTCGTCAAGGTAGCCCCGTTGATCGTCGCGCAGCGATAATGCTGCCAGTGAGCGCCATGGCAAGCAGTAAAACCACTTATGCCCAACGCGGATCTTTTCTGAATCCCGACTTCGTCGCCACTCTGACCATAGCGGCCTCTACTGAATTTATGATACGGAGAGAAAATCGCCATCCCTGACGAATGCCCGCGGCGCTTACTCCATAAATATCGCATAATACATCATATATAATTACTGACCCACTCCCCTGAAACTCGGCCAGTTTAAGGCAGAGTCCGCCTTCGTGAGGAGATGGGCGTGAAGAAGAGCAGGTTCACCGAGGAGCGGATCATTGCGATCCTGCGGGAGCAGAAGGCGGGCATGAGGACTGCGGATCTATGCCGCAAGCACGGTATCAGCAGCCCGACCTTCTACGCCTGGAAAGCGAAATATGGCGGGATGGACGTGTCGCAGGCGTGCAAGCTCAAAGTCCTTGAGGACGAGAATGCGCGGCTTAAGCGGCTGTTGGCGGACGCGATGCTCGACAACGCCGTGCTGAAAGAGGTGGCAGCAAAAAACTGGTGAGGCCTGCCGTTCAGCGCAAGGCGGTCGAGTACGCTCGCGGGCTCTTCGGCATCAGCGAGCGTCGGGCCTGCCGTATCCTAGCCGTGAATCGGACGTCGATGCGCTATGCGCATCGGCAATCTGATGATGGCGACCTTCGGTCGCGGCTACGCGAGCTCGCCGCCGAGCGGCGTCGCTTCGGTTATCGGCATCTGGGGATCATACTGGTCGTGAGGGTCTCGTTATGAACCACAAGAAGCTGCACGCCCTGGACGCCGGTCACTGGCCGCAGATTGATGCCGCCGAAGATGTTGCCCGCATCATGCTCGATGCCTGACCGCGACCGTCATATCTGCGACCTGAAGAGCGGGGCACCCCGAG